>Ga0163144_10002763_pt1 | contig 40187 bp, 48 predicted proteins | sample OliLak19BULKMAT1_FD_123175 | JGI IMG/M metagenome (GOLD analysis project Ga0163144, IMG submission 123175) | Freshwater microbial mat bacterial communities from Lake Vanda, McMurdo Dry Valleys, Antarctica - Oligotrophic Lake LV.19.BULKMAT1 | ecosystem: Environmental > Aquatic > Freshwater >...
AGACCAGCTTCCTTGTCTCTCAGGGATCTTTTTGCTATGTACATTTCGCAACCAATGATTGGATTGATGCCTTCAGCTTTACATTCCTTGTAGAACTTTATTGCGCCATATAGTGAGCCATGGTCTGTCATTGCTATATGTTTCATGCCCATTATTTTTGTTTGGGTTATTAATTTTGGAATTTTAGAAAGCCCGTCTAGTAGCGAAAACTCAGTATGAACATGGAGATGAGCAAATTGTGCCATTGTGACGTGACTATTTTATCAAATGTGCCCGCTATTTACTTAAGCAACTCTTCGAGGGTGGTCTTGGCTTTTTGCGGATTTGCCTTGCCCTGGGTCTTTTTCATTATTTGACCAATAAGCATCTGTATTGCGTTTGTTTTGCCTGATTTGTAATCCTCTACTATTTTCTTATTTTCGCTAATTGCTAATTTTGCTAGTTTTCCTAGTTCTCCATCATCCGTGATTTGAGAAGCTTTTTGAGTTTGAGTTGCTTTAAAATGATCGACTAGTTCTTTTGCGTTTTTTGATTTAGATCCTAGATTAACATAAAAAGTAGCAAGCTTCGTTCTATCTATAACTTCGACATGTTCCATTGCTTGGGCGAAGAGAATTTCTCTTGCTTGGTCAGACACAAGCGCTTTGGCGATTTGGTCGCTGATTCCCCACTCTTTGTATTTTTCAATTTTTTGACTTGGTAATTCTGTCAGAGTTGATCTAATTTTTTCTATCTCAACCTTGGTTGTTTTTAGACTCGGCAGATCTGGCTCTGGAAAATAGCGGTAGTCGTTTGCCTCTTCTTTGCTTCTTTGTAGAAATGTTTCTTTCTTGTTTTCGTTGTAACCACGTGTTTCTTGCGAAATTTTTTGTCCTTCTTCTAAGCGTGCAATTTGTCGCTCTACTTCGTAGTCGATTGCGTCACTAATGAACTTGAAGCTATTGATGTTTTTTAGCTCAACTCTGTAGGGTGCTAACTCTTTTTGACCCGCTGGGCGAACAGACACATTTGCTTCAAGACGCATGTCCCCTTTTTCCATGTCTGCATTTGATACGCCGGTCGCTTTGATGATTGCTTGTAGTTTTTTGCAATAGTCGCGAACTTCAGAAGAATGACGAAAGTCTGCTTCTGTCACAATTTCCACAAGAGGCAGTCCTGATCTGTTGAAATCTATCAGTGTTTGGTTACCAATGTGAGTTAATTTACCAGTATCTTCTTCTTGATGCGCGCGGTTGATTCTAATTGTTTTTTTGCCACTTATGCCTTCTACCTCAAGTGATCCGCCAACACATAGTGGCCATCTGTACTGGGATATTTGGTATCCTTTTGGCAGATCTGGATAGAAATAATTTTTCCTTTCAAAGATGGACTTCTCGGATATCGTGCAACCCAAGGCAAGGCCGATTTTTATACATTTTTCTATTGCATTTTTGTTTGTAAATGGAAGCGCGCCAGGGAGACCTAAGCAAACAGGGCAGACATGTGTGTTTGGTTTTGCGCCAAAATAATCTGCAGAACACGCACAAAACATTTTAGTTTTTGTGTTTGTTTCTACATGTACCTCGACTCCAATTACTGTTTCCCAACTCATAGATTTGGTTTCCTTTTGTGCCAATCTGTTGAATTTTGGTATATTTCGCCCACCTCCAAAATTGTCTCTTCGTCCATGTGCTTGCCCAGAATCTGTAAACCAACCGGAAGATTATTTACAAATCCACATGGCACTGAAAGCCCCGGTAAACCTGCAAGAGATGCTGGAATTGTATATGCATCCATGAGATAGAGCGACAGGGGGTCGTTTACTTTTTCGCCAAGCGCCCAAGCAACAGTAGGAGATACTGGGCCGACTATTACATCGCACTTTTTAAAGACATCATCAAAGTCATTTTTAATTAGCGTTCTTACTTTGGCAGCTTTAATGAAATAGTCTTCAAAGTAACCCGTTGATAGCGCAAAAGTTCCGAGCATAATTCTTCTTTTTGCTTCGGCACCAAAATTTTCTCTGGATTTCCCGTATCTAATTCCATCGAATCTAGCTAAATTTGATGAAACCTCTGATGCCATTATCAGGTAATAGACAGCTACTGCATATTGGGTGTGTGGAAGAGAAACACTAACTGGTTCTGCACCAAGGTCTATTAGTTTATTTATTGCATCGTTTATTGTTTTTTCAACTCCAGAATCTAGACCTTGCGCAAAGTATTCTAACGGGATTCCAATTCTTACGCCCTTTAAATCTTTTCGTTGATTGTTTCTAGTTTCTTGTTTATTCACAAAAAAGCTCTGATTATTGCTGGGCACGTTGTTGTCTTTTTTGTCCTCTCCCTCAATCCAAGAAAGGACAAGTCTTGCGTCTTCAACGGTTTTTGTTATTGGCCCAATTTGGTCTAGTGACGAAGCTATTGACGCCGCACCAAACCTGGACACTCTTCCATAGCTAGGTTTGAGACCTACAACTCCGCAAAGCGCGGAAGGTTGCCTAATTGATCCACCTGTGTCTGTGCCAAGTGCGAAGACACAAAGGTCGGCTGCGACTGCAACAGCTGAACCAGACGACGAACCTCCAGGAACTTTGGTTATATCCCAAGGATTTTTTACTTTTTCATATGCCGAATTTTCACCAGATGAGCCCATCGCAAATTCATCTAAATTGGTCTTACCAATTATCGAAACATTTTGACCCGTCAATTTGTTAATTACAGTTGCGCTATATGGCGGCACGTATCCTTCTAGGATTTTAGATCCACAAGTCATAGGTAAGTTTTTAACCGAGATTAAATCCTTTATGGCAGCCGGTATTTGGTTGGATTCTTTGTTCGTGTAAAGATAGGAATTGAGCTTTGGATTTATTTTATCTATTCTTTTCAAGTAAGCACTATTTAAATCTTTTGCGGAGAACTCTCTGTTTTTTAAACCATCTATGGTTTGGGTTAATGTCAATTGAGTTAAATCATTCATTGTTGAAAACGCCTTTTGTTACTAGGTATCCGTTCTTTTTATTTGAAGTGTTTTGCAGTGCCTCCTCCTGAGTAAGTCCGTTGTTCACTATATCGTCGCGGGTAATATTATTGTTCGCTTTGATGTTAAACGTTGGTTCAACATTTTTTGTCTCTACTGATTCTATTTTTTCTACGTAATCTAATATTTTTACCAGTTGATCTTGATATGTTGACTCTTCTTTTGCAGTCAGCGGAAAATTTGCAAGTTTGGCAATGTGAGATATGTTAATTTTTGTTTTTTTGTTTGACATTGTCGCTACTGCATTGCACGTAGTGCCTTGACGCGCTCTTGTGTCGGCGGATGAGTATTGAATAGTTTTGCAAACATGCCGATTGCATTATGTTGATTTTTAAGTGGATTTGAGATGAACAAATGCGCTGTTGCTTTATTTGCAACTTCAAGAGGTTCTTTGTCTGCGGAAATTTTAAGTAGTGCGTCTGCAAGCGAGTTTGGATTGCGCGTTAAAAGTGCTCCAGATGCATCTGCTAGATATTCCCTTTTCCTGGAAATCGCAAGTTGAATCAGCATTGCGACAATTGGTGCCAAAATCGCCATGACAAGTCCCAGAACCATAAAAATTGCATTGCCTCCCCTATCATTATCTCTGCCTCCCCTTGAGAAAAAAGACATTCTTAAAAAAAAGTCAGCAGCAAGGGCAATTGTCCCAACCAGGATAGATACTATTGTCATGAGGCGGGTATCATAATTTCCAACGTGCGATAATTCGTGTGCTGCTACCCCTTCCAGTTCTAGCTTGTTTAACTTTGAGAGTATCCCCGTTGTAAAAGCAATTGCGGCATGTTGAGGATCACGACCTGTGGCAAATGCATTCGGCGCGGTGTCGTCTATGATATACACTTTTGGCATTGGAAGACCAGATGCGATGGTTAAATTCTCTATTGTTCGGAAAAGTGTTGGATTATCTTTTTTTTGGATTTGCTTAGCACGAGAAATTGCCATGACGATTTTGTCGCTATTGTAGTAACTAAAAAAGTTCATGACACCCGCGATGATTAGTGCTAGCCCGGAAAAACTAAGTGCGGACGGATAGTCGAATCCCCAAGCAGATGCGAAAATAAAAATTACGGCTGTTAAGAATGTGGCGAAGAAAAACATAATTAACCACGTTTTAAACTTATTTGCGGAAACCTGAGTGTATGCGGTCATTGCTTTGCAATTATATCTAATTTACCTTCTTTGTGCGAGGTGATCTTGAAGTTTTTGGCGAAGGGTGACAATTGGAGTTCTTCCTTCTGGATCGTGATCGTGCATTACACGCGCTGATTGGACTATTGCAGTCATGGTTGGTCTTTGGAGCGAAAAAGCCTCATGGTAAGTATCCGGCGGTAACCAAAGTTTATCTGTAATAATTTCTACGGTCGAGTTATAAACATAACTCGGGTTTGATCCTTCTTGTGGAATAAATAATTCTCCTTCGCCCGGGTGCATATGCCTGCTCGTTTGTCCGTCCAAGTATTGGTAAAGAAATAGAAAATCGTCTGTCTGCAGTTTTGCTAAATATTTGGCATCAGAATTAGCGCTCATTTTAATAGGATTTTCTAAAGTTGCAGTTTGGACATTGTCACTGAATAAAAGAATACCGTCTGCCAGATTTACTACTTGGGCTTTTTCCAATAGTTCCTCAAAGTGTCGTTTACTACTGACTCCTAGTGGTGGCGACTCTTCATTTTTAAGATATGCGATATGAACTCGATCAGCACCCAGAATAATAGACATAAGACCTTCACATCTTTCGACGCGAATATTTTCTTGTATTGAAGATTTATATTCGGGGCTTCTTTCTGTGGCCATTGTTTCTGATTAACTAATTTTTACCTATAGAATCTTTTATTTGTTTTGCTAAACTGGGATTCCACATTGCTCCAGTTGCACTCATCACGCAATCTGCACCTGCTTTTCTGTACTCTTCATAATCTTTTGGTGTAAGTACTCCCCCAACGCCTGTAATACTATATGAGAATTTATTTTTGTCTTTAATTTTCTTGAGTCTTTTCACCGTGTCTAGCCCGGCCCACTTTATACCGTAGCCACACACACCACTTTTTTGACGATTTTCTCCTGGCAAAGCTTGCTCGCCTTTTTTATTGATGACTATTGCCTGCAAAGTGTTTATTCCTGCAATATCGTTTGCATAATCGTTTGCGATTTTGGCAAGTTTGCCTAGTTGTGTGTCGGACTGGTAGTAACCAACTTTGAGTACCAGCGGTGTGTCGCCGATTACTTTCCTGATTCCTTTTGCAATTTTTTCTGTAACCTCTAAGTTGTAACAAACCAAGCCTTCGTTGCCTATATTGGGACACGATAGATTTGCCTCCAACATCTTTGCGCCAGTCTCGCCTGCTAGTTTGGCGGCAAGAATAAAGTCGTCTATAAACTGTTTTTGTGTTTGATTTTTTTTGACTGTACCCATAAAACTTAGAATCATTACTTGTCCATGCCCTGTATACGAAATTGCCTTTTTAACATCTCTTTGCCAGTGTTCTGGTTTTTTAGATGGCACCCCAAATGAGTTTGTGATTGCAACCGGGTTTTTGTATTTGTCGTCGGCAACTAGTTTATGTTTGAGTTTTTCCAGAGTAAGGTCTTTACCTTTAAAGTGTACGGCAAGTACATTTGGAAATTGGTGACATGGAAAAATATCTGCACGTACGGTCTTGTATACACAAACATCAAAACCTTTTTCGAATGCGGATTTTACAAAGTTACTATTTATTAGGGGACCTGCCGGTATACCAAATGGAGTATAAATTTTTTGTCCTAAGAAATTGTGTTTTGGGGATCCTGTTTGTTTGTATGTTTTTTTGTCTATAAAGTCACCGAAAGGTCCTATGGAATAATTTTTGTCGTAGCTTAACTTAGGATTGTAAAAGGGTTCGCTCAGCATGTTAACTCTTTGGGTGTTTCCATTTTTTTGGATCTTTAATCCACTTTAAAACCGCCGATATCTGTGCATCTTTTAAGAAACCACTGTCTTTTGCCACACTTGCTACCTTTGTGGTGTTTGTCAAGAAATAAAGAGGGATTTTTGCTTTATTAAAATTAACTTCCGAGTCTTTTAATCCATGACTATATATCGCGAGCACACATGTAACTTTCGCTCCCAATTTTACAAGCGCATTTGCTACTTCTATGGAAGAGTGGCCGGTTGAAACTAGGTCTTCGATGATTATCACTTTTTGACCTCTCCTGACGACTCCTTCAACTTGATTGCCTCGTCCGTGATCTTTTGGTTTCGATCTCACATACACTAGTGGTAAATTCAATTCTTGTGCAAGCCACGCGGCATGAGGAATACCCGCAGTCGCAGTACCTGCTATTAAGTCTGGAATGCCGATCTCGCCTTTAATTTTTTCTAAAAAATATTTCTGAATCTGATTTCTTTGCTTTGGATAGGAAATCAGAAGTCTGTTGTCCACATATACTGGACTTAAGATTCCAGAGTCAAATTTAAATGGTTTATTTCTGGAGAACAAAACAGAACCAATATCGAGAAGTATTTGGGCAACTTTTTTTGCACTATCTGTACTCGTTGATTTCATCTCTAAGTTTTTGGGCGGCTGCCTTCGGACTCTGGTTGTAAATTATACTACGACTCGCATTAAACATAATGCCTTCTCCATTTTCGTTTATTCCAGCTTTGACTGCTTCCCCAACTTCGGCCCCTTGTGAACCAAAACCAGGGGACAGGAAAATACTTGTTGGAAAAGTTTTTCGAACTTCTGCTAACTCTTTTGGGTAGGTTGATCCAACCATAATTCCTATATTTTCGTTTTTCCAAGTTGCAATTTTTTTAGCCATCGCCAGAAAATATGGCTTACCGCTTTTGGTTGGCATATCTTGGAACATTTTTGAATCGTCGTTTGAGGTTTTTATCAAGAGTATTGTTACTTTGTCTTTGTACTCTAAAAAAGGTTCCACCGAATCAAAACCTAAATGAGGATAAACAGTTGTCGCGTCTGCGTCCCAATATTCAAAAACTGATTTTGCATACATCCGGGCCGTGTTTGGGACATCGGCACGCTTTGCATCTAGAACAATTGGAATTTGGGGACACTGTGACTTTAAATATTCAATTGTTTTTTTTAGCTCTTCGAGCCCAGGGATTCCACATGCTTCATAAAAAGCTATGTTGGGTTTATAGGCGCAAACTAAATCTTTAGTCTGATCAATTATCAACTTATTAAATTCGAAGAAAGAAATATCTTTTACCTTGTCGTGTTCTGGGTCTAGACCGACGCAAAGAAGACTATTATTTTTTTTAACGATGCTGGAAAACGTAGTTTTAAAATCCACTAGATTTCTTGCGAAAGACAACTGGCAAAAAGACTGGCTGTTGAGACTACTTCGATTTTTTTGCTTTTTGTAATTTGCCCAATACTGTCTGTGACTATTAGTTTGTCGACCGGACTATTTTCTAAATTCTTAATTGCATCACCCGCAAAAACACCATGAGTCGCACAGACAATTATTTTTTTAACACCTTTTTTCTTTAGGGCATTTGCACTTTCTATGATTGTTCCACCTGTCGAGATAACATCATCAATGATAATTGCCGTATCTCCTGAAACCTCGCCGGACATGGACAAAACTTCCAATTGGTCACGCTTGTCTGTCTGTCTATGTTTTTCGATTACAGCAAGCGGTGCATTTAGAAGGGATGCAAAATTTCGCGCCCTTTTTACGCCACCGACGTCTGGCGCAACGACAACTGGATCTGTAAATTTTTCTTCTTTGAGTTTTGCCGCTAAGATCTCGAGTGCAGACAAATAAATTACTGGGACATCAAAAAAACCGACAATTGCGTCTGCGTGAAGGTCAAGACAAATTACTTTATTTATCCCACTTGTAATGATCAAGTCTGCTATTACTTTGGCAGAAATTGGCTCACCGCGTCGGGACTGTTTTTCTTTTCTAGAATATCCAAAATAGGGAATTACTGCTGTAATTTTGTGAGCCCCTGATCTTCTTACAGCGTCTGCAATTAGCAAAAGCTCTATTATATTGTCGTTTACTGGTTTTGAGTTTGATTGAATAATAAAGACATTAGAGTTGTTGACGTCGTCTTCTATCCAAACATCTATCTCACTGTCGCTAAACTTGCCGATATCTATTTTGCCCAACGGAATTCTAGAAATCTCTGATATGCTACTTGCTAAATTTGGGTTTGAAGAACCTGCAAATATTTTTGGTGAGTTCATTATTTGAGATTAAAATTTAACTTTAATCTCTTTTTGAGATTCTTCGTCTGCATCGAAGAATTCTTCTAGTCTAAAGCTGAACATGCCAGCAATTAGTACATTTGGGAACAGTTTTATTTTTGTGTTGTAGTCCAAAACGTTTGCGTTGTAAAACTGGCGCGATGCGGCAATTTTTGTTTCGGTGTCTGATAGTTCCTGCTGAAGTTCTTTAAAATTAGCTGATGCTTCGAGTTTTGGGTACGCCTCTGCGATTGCAAAAAGTGATTTGAGTGCTCCTGTTAACATGTTGTCTGCTGCCGCCGCTTGCTTTGGGTTTTTTGCACCAAGCATTGCGGATCTTGCCTCGCTTACATTTTCAAAAACAGATTTCTCGTGCTTTGCATAGCTCTTAACCGTCTCCATTAAATTCGGAATGAGGGATGACCTTCGCTTTAGCTGGACTTCAATTCCAGACCACGCCTCTTTTATTCGTTCTCTGGCCGAAACCAAACTGTTGTACAGAGACCAAAGAAAAATGACTACAATGCTGACTGCTCCAATAGTGATTAAAATTTGTGGCGACATTTATGTGTTTATGATATATCAAAAGCGCTCTTAAATTCAAGCCAGGGGTAGGAATTTACTATATTCTCTTTTGTTGCCCAACCACGGCGCGCCACGCTAACTCCAAAGTGCATGTTGTCCATATGAGACTGATCGTGTGCGTCAGTGTTTATTACAAACCTCACACCGTACGAAATGGCTTTTTTGACTAAGACATCACTCAGATCAAGCCTTGTAGGCCAAGAATTTATTTCTAAAAACGTGTTTGTTTTTGCACACGCTTTAAAAACTTCGTCCCAATCTGCGTCATAGGGCTCGCGAGTCAACAAAAGTCTGCCTGTTGGGTGAGATATTACTTTGACTTGCTTTGCATTTATTGCGTTTAAAAGTCTTTTAGTTATTTTGGCTTTTGACTGACCGTGACTAGAATGAATACCTGCGATTGCGCCATCTAGTAGCCTAAGACCATTTTCTGGTACTGAAAACTCACCATTTGTCAAAATATCTATTTCGAGTAAATTTAGTATTCGTATGTTTTTGTGTGAGTATTTTAATTGTTCTATTTTGGCCTTTCTTGCTTTGATAAGATCTATTATTTTGCTGTTTGTGTGCGTGGAGATTGCTGGTGAGTGGTCTGATAGTCCTATGTATTCATACTTTAGGGATTCTGCTTTTTTCACGAGTACATCAAACGAATCGTTTCCCATATCGTGACTTGGCTCTATGGGAAAGTTAGAATGAATATGAAGGTCGCCTTTGATGTCTGCAGTATTTATTAAATTTGGCAGACGTCTTTTTTGTGCCGCTTCAACTTCTCCTGTGTCCTCTCTAAGTTCTGGCTCAATGTATCCAAGGTCTAAAAAATCATAAAATGACTCTTCTGTTTCGAATCTTTTTAACTCTCCCTTGTATTTGATGCCGTGTTCTGAAAGTGACATCCCCTTTTTGAGCGCGTACTGCCGAAGTTTAACATTGTGATATTTTGAACCTGTAAAGTGTTGGAGCAATGCGCCAAACGCGCCTGATGGCATTACTTTTAAATCCACTTGTACTCCGTTTTTGAGCAATACGGAGGACGCGATATCTCCCGAGGAGAGTACTCTTGATACCTCGCGAAATTTTTTAAAGTGAGAAATGACTGCTTCTGGACTGTTTGATGCAACGCCAATGTCAACGTCTCCAATTGTTGCTACCATTCTACGTAATGACCCAAGAGTGACAATTTTTTCACAGCTTTTTTCTGTTTTTATATGGGCAATTACACGCTGGGCAATATTAAATGCTTCGGGCATAGGCATACGGTCCTTCGATTTTGTCTTGTACTCTAGAGTCGATTTTAGAATGTCCTCTTCACTTTTTTGCCCAAACCCTGGGAGCATTCTGATTTTGCCTTCTTTTGCTGCTTTTTCTAAATCACCTAGATTTTTAAGATTGAGAGTCGATGCAAGTGTGTACGCAGTTTTTGGACCCATACCAGTTATATTTAGGTAACTGAACATAGCACTTGGCAAATCTCTTTTTATTTCCTCAAAATGTGCAACTTTGCCTGTCTTGAATAGTTCATCTAAATGAGTCTGTATGCTTTTGCCTAAACTTTCTATCGTGTTTAGCTTGCCGTCTTCCCATAAATCCTTCAGTTCACTAGGCGCCGCCTCGATACTGTCTGCAGCATTGTTGTAGGCGATAATTTTGAAGTTATTGCCACCTTTTACGCAGTAAGCTGCTGCTATTTCTCTTAGCATTTTTGCTATATCTTTATTGCTGAAAAATTTCATATGCTTCTATTATATTGCAAATCCAAAATTTGCAGGTATAATTTAGCTTTGCTAGTGGGACCGTAGCTCAGTCCGGTTAGAGCGCTTCCCTGTCACGGAAGAGGTCGGGGGTTCGAGTCCCCTCGGTCCCGCACTGGTATCTCCTGCCCATACCTGCCCAGAAAGGAGGAATAAAAGTGGCTACAAAAAAATCTTCGAAAAAGAATTGGCAAGAAAATTACGCCAGCTTTATATTGGGCGCCATTATAGTTGTGATCTTGGGACTACTCGTTGCCAATTTCATTACAAATCGTGGCCGAAGTAGTATAGAAACTGCAGATGATTCTCAGATGACTTCTAAAGACGAAGCTCAAAAAGCAGGATCAATGGAAGAATATAAAGTTAAAGCTGGTGACTCTCTTTCTAAAATTGCGCAAGAAGTTTACGGCGACCGCATGATGTGGCCGGTAATAGCAAGAGCAAACAAAATTGCAAATCCGAACATCATACATGTTAACGCGACAATAAAAGTACCAAACAAAGACGAAGCTGGGAAAATTCAGGAAGAGATGAAAGCAGCTACCTACACTGTACAAAAAGGCGACACACTTTTTGGGATTGCTCAAAAAATGTATGGCAATGGATACAGATGGGGTGAGATTGATCGGGCTAATAAAGTCGGCAGATTGTTCAACGGTAATCCTTTGATCTTAGAAGGAAGTACTCTGACAATCCCTCGATAACTTAGGCTTTGTAATGTTAAACTATGGGAATAACTGGTCCTAGTGTGTGGCGTGGAAATTTGCGGGATTAGTTGAACGGCCCAACACCACCTTCCTCCGCCAAAAGTTTCACAATTTTGCGGACCCGCTAAAATGGAGTAAGCTTTTAGCGGGCAAGTTTATGTATTTTACCTACGTGTTACTCTGTGTAGACAATAAAAGATATAGGACTAAATTTTATGTCGGCAGCACAAAAGACTTAAAAAAGAGAATTCAAGCGCACGAGTCAAAGAGTACAAAGACGACAAAAAGTTTTGATAAAATTCAATTAATGTATTTCGAAGCATGTTTTGACAAAACAGACGCAGTTATTCGAGAAAATCAACTCAAGACCGGATTCGGACGTGGCTATATAAAGAGAAGGCTTACGAACCATTTGAAAGATATAAGTGCAGCTGTAGTGTAGTGGTAACATGCTTCCTTCCCAAGGAAGAGATCGAGGGTTCGAATCCCTTCAGCTGCTCTCGACTCCCGTATCCCGCTCTCATGACGGTTCTTGTAAAAATTTCGTGACGATTAGGTTGTTCTGTTGAGCCTTTTTTGAGTTCGAGCGGAATTTTCCTACTTTTTAGCTTAATTATTGCTTCTTCTTCTACTACTACTCATCCCACTGATTTGAAGGTAGCTGGTAAGCTTCCCAACTGAATGACTTTTTGATATATTACGTATGTGGAAGAAAATGTAAATCCTAAAAACTCACAAAAGGCGCAAATTGTTTCCGTAACTAAAGTAAATTCTTTCTGGGGAAGTTTGCTTGAATGGCTTCTGGCTATACCCTGGCTTATTTTTAGCTTTATTTTAGTTAATTTATTTCTTGATAAATTCTCGCATAGTACGGATGAGGGGGGGGGTTAGTCGCTACATATTATGCTTATCTCCTAATTCCTTTTATAGTATTTTTAGGCACGAAAGCATCTATAAAACTTCTTAGAAAATTTAAAACAAAAGGACTGTAATAATATTGCCTCTTTCACGACAATGTCCTAGTTTAATCAGATAAAGGCTGGTATAAAGGCCGAGGTGGTGGCCAGGTTGTTCACAGACAACTATTATACTGCTCTCGATCCTGCATAGATAAAGCGCTAAAGTAAGTCCGAACGTTGTACGATAACCCGCTCAGATTAGCCTCAATTTTGCTTAATAAATCTGATATTGATATAGTTAAGGTACATTATGGATCCTCAATCGACATCTCCAACGGCTCCACCACCTTTGGCTGCGAATAGTCTAGTGCAACAACCAGAAAATGTTTCACAAGTCCCTAATCAGGTTCCACCACCACCGCTTCTTGATTCCAAATCAAAAATTATCTACATTGTAGTTGGTGTAATAGTGCTGATTATAGTTTTAGTCTTAGTTGGTCTTTTTATATTTAAATCAAAAGTACAAACCCAAAATGCTGCACTATCTCAACAAATACCAAAACCATCCTTAACGCCAACATCTTCAACTGTAGCCACAAGCTCTGCTACTATTAACATAGATACTCCCAAAGACTGGTTAGTTTACAAAAATACTAAAGTTGGTTTTCAGGTAAGTTATCCTCCGAATTATTCTAAGCCCACTACCCAGACGCATCAACCACCTTACTTAACTGATGCAAATGGACAAGAAGACGGTGATTTGGTAATTGGAGGAGATTCTCAAAAAGGTTTCTTGATAAGTATAGTGCCCGCACAGACAGGGGCAACTCTAGACGATTATTTCAATGCATCTCTCATGTGGATTCCACCTGAACAAAAAAATGCATTTAAGAAGGATAAGATTATTGTAGATGGTGTGAGTGGGCTAAAGATAGTCCTAGCAGAAACAACTACGCAAGCAATATTTCGCACTAAAACGCACTTTATTACATTAAATAATCATCTTCCTCCTCTCCCCACCATTTCAAACGAAAAAGAATTCAACACAATGATAAATAGCTTTAAATTTCAGGAAAAATGATAACTAATACTTCTTAAGATTTAGGCCTTCGTCAGTTTCAAAACTTAGCTAATCCAATTACCTATCAAGGTTCAATGCACTCATAGTCCCGCAGGCAAATGATGCGCCTTTATACGCCTGCTCTGTATCAGTAATGGTGATTTCTTATGTTCAGAGATAGCTAAAGGTATTTCTACAATACTCTTTTTCCACAAGCGTAATCGTACTAAAATAGGTCCGACCAGAACTGCTCATATTAGCCAACTTTGTTTAATTCCCCAGTATGATATGCTGAATTTATAGTGAAAAAAGGTTTTACAAAACTCATCATCTTAGTAATTATACTTGCAGTTGTAGTATTTTTTATTGCCGCCTTAACAGTCAAATCATATGCAGTAAAAAACGATTCTATGAAGCCAACTATCAACAACGGCCAAAAAATCGTAATTAATAAACTTGCTTATTTCAACAGCCATCCCAAACGTGGGGACATAATTGTTGTAGGAGTGAAGGGAAAATCGAACATCAAATCACTCGTCAGGAGGATTGTCGGACTACCTGGTGAAAAGGTGGAGATAAAAAATGGCAGTGTTTTAGTAAATGACGTAATTTTAAATGAGCCATACTTAGGAACAGCTAAAGAACTAGATTTTAATCAGGAACCTCTCAATTTATCAGACTCGCAATATTATGCCCTACCCGATAACAGAAACCTCAGTGTTTACAGAGGAAAAGAAATACCCATTGGTACTGTAGTTCCGCAGAACTTTTTTGTAATTCTGGGGGAATATTGGTTCAGTTACTGATTTACACTAGCCAAATGACTATTTAACAACTCCAGCTGAAATGCAAGTAATTTAGCCTCATCCAAGTTATCATTAAGCAGGTTTCGGAGTCCTTCGGTAAAACTCAGGATCTTCGATCCGACCCTAGTGCCATCTCCCGTTCACAAACTTGAGAACTTGTATTTTTTCTTTTAATTTACTAACATTATTGAGCGATGATAGAAGAAGATTTAAAACAAATCAGAAGTGCCGTTAAAGAAGAGATAAATGCTGCATTGGAACCTATAAAGGTGACTTTGCATACACACGGCAAGATGCTCGAGAGTCATGGTCAGATGCTCGAGAGTCATACTGCGAAGCTCGACACTATCTGGGATCAGGTAGTTGTATTGTCGGAAGATGTAACCGACATTAAGGACGCGTTAAAATCTCATAAAAGAAGAATTACAGCTTTAGAAGATCACCTAGGCATAACTGCTTCTACAGATTAAAATTGTTGCCTATTGTCGATAAAAGGACCATGAAAATGATATTTCTTCCTGCTTCTCCTAAAATATTTGAATCACGAACCACAAAAGAATAAAATAGAGTCATAGGTGCTTTGCGCCGACGTAGCTCAGTGGCAGAGCAACTGTTTCGTAAACAGTAGGTCGTGAGTTCGATTCTCACTGTCGGCTCAGAAGGAAAATATGAAAAGAATAAATAGAGTCCAAAGACTAGCCAGAAGAGAAGAAAAAGATATTGTAAAGCGCATATTTTTTCTTTCTGTTGTAAGTATAGTTTTGATATTCTTTTTGCTCACAGTTGGCATTACTGCACTTGGTAAACTTGCTGAGCTGACCGACGCAATTTTTAAACCTGATGAAAAAACATTGAGTGAAAATACGGATCTGACTCCACCGATACTGGATAATGGCTCCAAAAATGCTAAAACTGACAAATACAAACTGACTGGATTTTCGTCTGGCGGCACTAAAGTCGAGGTTTTTAACAACGCAACACTGGTCGGAGAATCACCAATTGAATCAGGTAAGTTTGAGTATGAACTTACACTTATTGAAGGTGAAAACGAAATAACCGCGAAGACTTTGGACGAAAGTGGCAATGAAAGTGAACTTTCTGATCCAATTATTGTTACTTTTGATAAAACAGATCCAAAACTAGAAGTTACAAGCCCAACCGATGGGCAAAGTTTTTATTCTAATAACCGAATACCTGTCGAAGGAAAGGCGGAAGTTGACTCAGAGGTTTTTGTAAACGGCTTTTTGGCTAACATTAGTGTCGACGGCAGTTTTGACGTCATTGTTCTGCTGCCTGAGGGTGATAGCGAGATAGAAGTAAAAGCAGTTGACCGTGCTGGCAACGAAAAAGTAATCAAGATTAAGGTTAATTTTAGAAAGTAATATACCTTCGAGCTTGGGCTCTATTTAGGCTACCCAGTGTCCAGTCAAAAAGAGAGATAACAGTACTGCCTGTAGCGCTAGTGCGGCTGGCCACACCCACAACTTTAAGCTTGGGTGGTAATGGAGATATTCCCCTGCTACGATGAAAAATCCAAATGACCCAAGCGCATATCGTGGCATTCCAGTCAATGTTCCAGTTGTAGCAGGGATAATAATTGCCAGCATCGATATAACCCAAATATTTGGAGCTAATTTACTAATATTTTTTGTCAGCACAGCCGTGAAAACAATTGTTGTTGCAAAATCAAAAAAACTGTTGATGCTTATACTATTGAACGTGAAGAAAGCGTTAAGATACAAGAAAATTGTGGAGAAAGGGTCAAGGGCAAATCTACCCCAAGCGCTTTGCGCCGAAGAAAACAAAAATGAATCACCAGCAATGAAGAACAAGAGGACCAAGTAGAATAAAAAAGGTAGTGTAGCCAAAAACAACCCTGCCAAAAGAATTTTATGATTTCCTTTTTTATAAATTAGAAACATATTTGCCAGCACCACGAAGACACCTATGAACCTGGCCAGAGGAAGAAGGCTCGACACCAAAACTGCCACTGCGTAAACTTTTTTCTCAAGTAAGTAAATGGCCAGTATTGCCAAGAACAAAAAAATGGACTCGGAGTACACCAGCAAGCAGAAGAAAGAGGTTGGGAAAAATATAAATGTTAAAGCAACAGATTGTGCAATTTTTTGATTTCTAATTTTGGTAACGTATTTATATAGAATAGTTATGAACAGAACGAAAGTGACGACTGATATTGTAAGCCCGGAAAGCACGTAGTCGAATCTAAATATCTTCGAGGTAAGGTTTATCGCTAGAGGGTAAAGGGGAGCAAATGCATAGAAATTTCTTTTTGTATAGCCGTTTTCGGCGATTTCCAGGTAATTTCCACCATCCCATTGAGCTAGCGAAAGATAGTAATTAAAATCATGACTTGGTGATGGTGCACCCAGCCCCCTGTTTTCTATTTTTGGAATAGCCAAACTGCCGAGTACAGACACCACAACTAGGCCTAATATCCAAAAAGCGATAAGTTTAACTATCTTCAACATGTTTTAGGCCAAGCAAGAACATTAGCGACATGAGTATCTGAGGAAAAAAGAATGAATTTACAAATTGAGAATGAATAAGAAGTCCCAAATATGCTGCAAAAATGCCAAGCGACAGGTAACTGGTTTTAAGATTGACCACAGAAACCTTAATTATGGCTGCTTGCCACGCAATAAATGATAAAAAACCGACACTGCCAGTTGTTGCCAGAATCAATAAAAATGACGAGTCTGATCCTGCCCCAGAATGTCCACCGTCTTGGGCTCTGCTTTGGAAAAATCCGTATTTAGTTTGCGCGCTTCTGTAATTGTTGAATCCTACACCAAAAACTGGTTTATCCTTGAAAATTATGATTGCGTTTTGCCAGCTTTCAATTCTAGAACGAGACGTGTCATCAAGTGTGAATGCTCCCAGAATTCTAGACCTTACTGTTGGGATCAACGAGAAGGAAATGACAAACAAAAATAGTGGTACAAGGATGATTTTTGGTGATTTTATTGCTGAGATTGTAAGAGTTGCCAAAAGTACTGCAATATATGAACTTCTCGAGAAGGTTAAAACTATCGCACAAAAAAACATAAGACTTGCTGCCGCGTAAATTTTCCTATTTGTATAGAGGAATTGGCTAAGTGCGATACATAAAAAGACTGTTAACAAGCCCCCGGCGTAGTTTGGGTCCAGCGTGGAAGAGACCAATCTGTTTATGTGAGGATCCCATCCGTATTCCACAAGATTTGCCAAATTTGGAAAAAATATTAATTGCAGAAAACCAATAAGCGCAAAAATGACGCCAGTGATGGAAAAAAGCTTGATAAAGCCAGAAACTTCAGCTTTTTTGATACTGCTTGCCACTGCAACTGAAAAAACTGTATAGAGTATTAACCTGACCAGAAAGAGTAAGCCGACGGCAATCTCTTTTTGTGAAAAAAAATGTGTGGATAGGACAGACGATGCTGTTGCTGTGAGGAAAAACACTAACCCTGCAGGCACAATGTAGCCTGGAATGATTATCTTTTTTTTAGTAGTTATAGTTTGGGCTCCGAACACAATGATTGTAGTTGTAAGTAATATGTCCGTGAGATTTAATGCTGAGCTTGAAGAAATATTAATTCTAAGAAGTTGGCTTGGAATGATCGAAAAAATGGTTGCTAGTATAAATAGTTTGGACGAGTACATTTTTGCGCAAGTGTCTATCGCGGACAGATAGCATTTCTTTTGGATTTACCACTATACGAACAGAGCAATTTTAGCATAAAATTGTATGCACAATGAAAATTCATGAAGGTGTTTTGGCGACTTTTAAAGAGATTTTTCAAACGGCTCTGATCTCTCTTGGAATATTTTTGTTTGTTTATATTTTTTTGGTTCAACCACATAGGGTAAAGGGCGAATCTATGTTTCCAAACTTTGAAGATGGTGAATTGCTTTTGACCGAAAAGGTTGCATATAGATTTGGAGACCCTCAGAGAGGTGACGTAGTTGTCTTCGAGGCTCCAGTTGGCAGAAAGGTAGACTTCATTAAACGAATTATTGGACTTCCTGGCGAAAAGGTAGAAGTTCGTGGCGGTACAATTTTTGTTAACGGCTCTAAAGTTAACGAGACTTATATTAAAGTACCAACTCAGGGCGATGAAGAAATAACCCTGGGGGAAAATGAGTATTTTGTTTTTGGCGATAATCGTGGCGCTTCAAGCGATTCTCGTGTATTTGGGCCGATTAAGCGAAATAGCATTCGCGGACGCGTTTGGTTTGTTTATTGGCCGATCATTGAATCTATGATTTATCAAGGCGTGCGGGTCGTTTCAGGAGTTAACTATTGAGTTTCTGATTTTCTTGATTATTGCAGCTGTTTCTTCTGTTCTGCCTTTGAGTACGATCAACATTTTACCCTCTATCCTTGATTGACTGATTTTTACCTTTGCTTTGGCATTTTCTGTCGTAAGTTTGGTCGAAAGTTCTGCTTCAAACTTGTCTAGTTCTTCGTTTTGAAGTCTGAGTATTGGTTTTTGTTGCTTCGGTTGGATATTTTCTCGAGATTTGAGCTTTCTTGACAATTCTTCTGCTCCTCGAACGGAAAGATTTTTGGCTAAAATTTCTTTGTAAGCCTCGAGTACCAAGTGTGGATCTTCAAGTGAAGCTAGAGCCCGCACATGACCTTCTGAGGTTGCGCCAGATGCTAATGCGTCTTTCAGGACGTCAGGCACCAAAAGTAGCCTTAGTGTATTTGAAACATAAGGTGCGCTTTTGCCGACTTTGACTGCAATCTCGCCAGTTGAAAGACCAAATTCGTCAATTAAACGCTTGAAAGCTTGAGCTCGCTCTAGGGGGTTGAGGTCTACTCTTTGGACATTTTCGATTATTGCCATCTCGAGCATTCCTTGGGGGGATGTTTCTTTGATTATTACTGGAACTTTTACAAGTCCGGCAATTTTACTAGCACGCCATCTGCGTTCACCTGCAATTATTTGATAACCTGCTGGGGTTTTGGCAAGAACTAGAGGTTCCAATACGCCATGTTCACGTATCGAGTCTACCATTTCTGTTAGGGAATCTGGGGTTATTAGACCTCTTGGCTGCAAGGGATTAGGCTGCAGTATGTCTATATCTAGTTCAAAGATTTGAGTTTCTTCCACTATATTATGTCGATTAATTTTCTGCCAAGTTTGGTTCGGAAAGCTACAATTCCTTCTTTGATTGCAAAGATTGTGTGGTCCTTGCCGATTTTACTGCCTATTCCTGGGTAAAACTTGGTTCCTCGTTGGCGGACAATTATATTGCCTGCAGTTGTCCTTTGGCCACCAAAGACTTTAACGCCAAGGCGCTGACCTGCACTGTCTCTGTTTTTCTTTGTTGCTCCACCACCCTTTTTATGTGCCATGTCTTGAGAATTTCTAAATCCTAATTTCTAATTTCTGAAAATTGAGAATTAATTAATTTCTAATAATTATTTAGATCAATTAGAGTACTTAGAATAATTAGGTAATTCTAATGTGATTTTCACAAACTGTCAATGGGATCTGTAAGTTATAGATTGATCTATTAACTTTCGATTTTTTCGATGAGGACTTTGGTTTTGCTTTGTCTGTGGCCGTTTGTTCTTGTGTATTTTGATTTTGACTTGAACTTAACAACTCGTATTTTTTTGTCACGGAAATTTGAGATTACTTTTGCTTTGACTGAGGATTTTTCTACAAGCGGTTTGCCCACTTTTACAGATCCGTCTGTACCCACAAGCAATACTTCGTCAAACTTTACAGACTCTCCGTCCTTTTTGTCTAATTTTTCGATATCAATTGACTCTCCTTCGGAGACTTTGTATTGTTTGCCTCCGGTTCGGATAACTGCCCAGTTCATAGGTTAGGATTTTACACTTATTGCGTAATATTTTCAATTGTCAGCGAGAATGGCGTTTTATAGAGAGAACTAACCCAAGCATAAAAAGAGTGGTTAGTAGCGACGATCCTCCGTACGATACGAGTGGGAAAGTGATACCTGTGACGGGTAAAAGTGCGAGGTTCATACCAACGTTTACAGTAAATTGTGCGATTAGAAACGAAGCGATACCGATTAGCGTTAACTGAGCCATGCGTTCTTTGTCTTTGCTAAAGTTTATGATCCTCAGCGTCAGCCAAATAAAAGTAAGTATTAAAACTGTCGCGCCTGCCAAGCCAAGTTGTTCTGTAATTGACGCGAAGATAAAATCACTTTCTGCCTCTGGCAAAAAATTAAGCTGAGACTGTGTACCTTGGGCAAAGCCTCGTCCAAAAAGTTGTCCGGATCCGATTGCGATTTTAGATTGGATTATGTTGTAACCTGTTCCCAGTGGATCGGTATTTGGATTTACAAAGGTGAGTACTCTGCTTTTTTGGTAAGGCGCCAAAAGATTGTAAAAAATAAAAATTAAAGCGCACGCGGCCGCGGCCAAGCCAAAAAGATGACGAAATTTGAGACCAGAGGCAATTGTTATTCCAAGCCAGATCGCAAAAATTGTAATGGAGTTGCCGATGTCTGGTTGGACAATAATCAGCCCTGCAGGCAGCAGAATTAACAAAAAACTAATTAGCACGTTGTTAAGATTCTTTGAGCTTCGATTCTTAAAATAAGCTGAGAGCAAGAGCACCATAGCAACTTTTGCAACTTCCGAAGGTTGAACTCTAAAAAGCCCAAGGTCGAACCATTGCTTTGCACCACGAATTGGGTCAACAAAGAGTAAAAGTCCGATTAAGGAAATGATTGTTACTGCATAAATTTTTTTGGCCATTCCAGTCCATATTTTGTAATCTAGGTTTGCCACAACAAACAAGATTGCCAAACCCACCATCCAATAAATGAACTGTGCAGTTGCGAGTGTTCTGTTTATGGAAAAAATAATAAGAAGAGAAATTATACCGATGGAGATTATTTGGGCAGTGAATAACCAGTCCCAATCTTTTCTCATACGCCTATCTTACAACTTCTAGTTTATCTGATTTTACAAGTTCCTTGGCCAGAGTCTGCCTTTTTATTTCATCCTCAAAGTCTTTTGGCCAGGTCGACAGTTTTACAGTTACAAATTCCGCCAGATCACATTTTGCTTCTTTTCTTGCAACCTGAATATTGCGAATTATTTCTCGCGCCTCTCCTGCTGCCAAATCTTGATTTGAGGTGGATGTGTCTGCCTCGATTTTAATTTCTTTGGACGAACTTGAGAAGGTTAAATTTTGAACATTAGTTTCTGCCTGTACTAAATCGAGATATTCTGCACTCAACTCTTTTGGGCCTGTATAACTTGCCGTTTTGAGTGGAATTCTAACTTTTAAATTTGCTTCTTTCCTGAACGCATGAATTTTGGACGACAGACTCAATGTCAGATCCATCGAGCTTTCTATTTCTTTATTCACCCAAGTTTTTGGAAGTGTTGGCCAACTTTGAAGATGTACGGAGGCTTCGCCTGTTAGGTTTGTGAAAATTTCTTCTGCAGTAAATGGAATTGTGGGTGCTAAAACTTTTAAATACTCGACTAGTACTATCCAAAGAGTTTGATAGGCATCAACTTTATCTTTTTTGTCTTTTGCTGTTGGACCAACTCTATCCCTGGATCTGCGAACGTACCAAAGTGATAAATCTTGCATCATTTGCGCAAACTGACCAACTACCTCGTTGGTATTATATTTTTCATAACCCTTTGTAGTTACGGCATCGATATTGCCTGCGAGTCTGGACAAAATCCATTTGTCTAAGATGTTTTTTGGAGTAAAAGACGCATTGGTTGGCTGGAAGTCGTCCACGATTGCGTAAGTGATAAAGAAGTTATAAATGTTCCACAGGATGAGTAATAAACCTTTGACCTGATTGCGATAAGCTTCTTCTGAGATTTTGATGTCTTCCCCCTGCATTAGGGGACTACCCAAAAGATAAAGGCGCAGAGCATCCCCTCCGTATTTTTGAAGCATTTCTTTGGGGTCTGGGTAGTTGCCATAATTTTTGCTCATTTTGCGGCCGTCTGTACCTAAAATGACACCAGTGACGAGTACGTTTTTATACGCCTTTTGTCCAAAAATCGCGGTCGAGATTACGTGCAGGACATAAAACCAAGCGCGAATTTGACCTGTGTATTCTGTTATAAAGTCTGGCGGAAAAAATTCGTTTACATCGATTTTTTCAAACGGATAGTGGCGTTCTGCATATGGCGCAGAACCTGCTTCTATCCAACTGTCTAAAACTTCGCTTACACGTTTTGCCTGTTTGCCACATTTTGGACACTTTATTTCTACGCCATCGATTTCTGGTTTGTGTAGATCTTTGATTTTTGCGCCAGATAGTTTTTCTAGGTCGGCAATAGATTCTGGAACTATATTTTGGCCACACACACATTCCCAAACTGGGACGGGCGAACCCCAATACCTGCTACGGGATATGCACCAATCGGGTGCATTTTCTAAACTTTTTAGATACCTGCCATACTTGAAGTGTTTTGGTACCCAATTTACTTCTTCGTTGGACTTTTTCATTGAACCTTTAAGTTTTTGCACATTTACGTACCAGGCATTTTGTGGCGAATAAAAAAGACGTGTGTGACATCGCCAACAAGTTGGCACAGTGTGGGTATAATTTTCTTCTTTGTACATAAGATTTCTGCTTTGAAGATCTTCGTTTACCAATTTATTTACTTTTAGATAGTACTGGCCCGCCCATGGTGAATCCTTTTTGAGAATCCCCTCTTCGTCGACATGAAGCACAATTTGGATATTGTTTTCGTTCATGGCTTTGAGATCGTCTTCTCCATAAGCCGCTATTGTGACAATGCCTGTTCCTTCGTCGGCTGTTACAAAATCACCACCAATTACAATAAAAGCTTTTTTGCCTGAGTCTATTTTGTAAAAGTTGTAGTGAGGAACGAATTTTTTACCCAATAAGTCTTTTCCTGTAAATTCCTCTATTATTTTGTATTTTTGCTCGGAACTTAGGATTTTTAGTGTTGTTTTGGCTAAAATATATTTTTCTTTGCCTTGTTCTACTTTTACGTATTTTAACTTTGGGTTTACTGCAAGTGCTGGCGTTGCAATTTTATTCCAAGGTGTTGTGGACCAAGCTAGCAGATAGGTGTCTTTTTCGTCTTCTAGCTGATATTTGTAGGTGTTGCTTGGTTCTGTAATTTCTTTATAGTTGTCGCCGTCCATGGCAACTTCGAAATTGGAAATTGGTGTTGCGCAATGGGGGCAGAAAAGCGAAACACGCAAGCCCTTGTAAATGTAACCTCTGTCGTACATTTGTTTAAAAACCCACATGACAGATTCCATGTATGGCATGTCCATGGTACGGTAGGCATTTTTAAAATCTACCCAACGGCCAACGTGGTCTATGTACCATTCCCACTCTGTCGAGACTTCGTTTACATAAAGTTTGCATTCGTCTATAAACTTTTTAATTCCAATTTTTTCTTCGATATCTTTTTTGCGTGTTATTCCTAACTTTTCTTCGACTTTATTTTCTGCAGGCAAACCGTGACAGTCCCAACCCCAAACTCGGCGAACACTGAATCCGTTCATGGTTTTGTATCTGGGGAAAACGTCTTTTGGGATGCTGGAGAGTAGACTGCCGTAATGTGGAAGGCCGGTGATAAACGGCGGGCCATCCAAAAAGTTCCACTTTTTTCCTTTTGCTGTTTGCTCAAGAGACTTTTCAAATATTTTATTCGTCTGCCAGTATTTGATTATTTTTTCTTCTATTTCTGGAAAATTTACCTGCGCGTTTACGTGTTTGAATTTAATCTTAGCCATATGGGTAATTATAGCCCAGAAATGATTGATGTTAAAATTTGACTATGGAACTAGTAGTGTTTGAGAAGTTGGTGGACGAGGCTGTTGAAAATCTTCCAGAGAATTTCAAGAAGGCGATAGATAATGTAAATGTTGTTGTAGAAGAATGGCCAAGTGGGCGCTATGCCCAAGGAAGATTGCTTTTGGGTTTATACCAAGGCGTTCCCAAAACTGCTTGGGGCAGACATCAAGGACTACAAGTTCCCGATAAAATTACAATTTATAAAGGGCCAATTGAGTTTATTTCTCGTGGAGAGGTAGAGATGATTAATAAAGTGATAGTAGACACGGTACAGCACGAAATTGCCCACCATTTTGGGATAAGTGATGCGAGACTCGACGAAATTAAGAGGTGACTGGAACAGGATTTGTAACTCGATCCGAGTGTTTTTCTAGAAGAATTTTTTTCTTTGGATTCTTTTGTAAAAATTCTGGTATCGCATCTGGGTCTGTTTGAGGTGATAAACTAGCTAGGATTCTTGCGGTATGCGTTCTTTTTGTTTCCGAGCAGTTATTGACAATATCCATAGAAAGCTCGAGTAGCTCCTTTCTGTCTGGATTGTCAGACTGTAGAGTCGTAGCTAAATTAAGGGCCCTTTCGGACCATCTGTCGCAACACATACTCGTGTATTGTAATTAATATGACCTATAGTTGTCAACTTAAGATTCGGATGGCTTTACTTGGACCAGTTGGAAGTAGTTTCCGTCTGGATCTTCGAAAGTTGCAATCATACCGTATCCCTCTATATGGTACGTGTCTTTAACTTTTTTAACATCCTCTTTATCGAGCCTTGCAACTTCTTTTTCGATATCGTCAACTTCAAGATTTATTATTACTCTTTGCGGCTCCTTGTTTTCTCCGTTTACCTGGGAATGGTCGTTAATATACAAGGCACTTCCAGAACCTACTTCCATTTCGTATACATTCTGGCTCTCCCCCATTTCGTATTCGGATTTTATTTTTAAACCTACAACTTCCTTGTAAAATTCGGCCAGTTTTTTAGCGTTTTGGGAATTGAGCAGCACTGCTTCTAAACCTTTAATCATATTCATCACCTCCCTTATTCCTCCGAAGCTTTCTCGACCTCTGAAGCTTTAGTGATAGAGGTAGCGAAGGAGGATTTGTAGTTAAGTTTACATCGGGAAAATTTAAAAGACAAGATTGTGATATTATGGTTTTGGCTGAAACTCTAAAAGTTTAGGCTAAGCTCGACTGCTCCAATGTCTTGTCGCAAGATAGTCACGTATTTTCGCCAAGGTTTGTCAGTTGAGCTTTTTAGTGTCTTGTTTTTGGTCTAAACACATCTTAATATTGTTTATCCATGACAGATGATGTGAAGAAAATAAAAGATTTGGTTGAAATCGTGGTCAATAAAGTTCGCAGCATAGAAACACTTCAGGGAGTTGCTGCAGAGCAGGTACGTTTGATTCGAGATCAACAGTCTGTAATGAACGGTAAATTAGATTCTGTTGATTTCAAGCTTGGTGCTGTCGAGAATAGACTTGATGGTGTCGAGAATAGACTAAGCGCTGTCCAAGACAAACTAGATACGCATACTTTCTCTTTAGTGAAGATTGAAGCTACTCTTGAAGGTTATGCTGACATGTATAAGGTAAACAAAGACAAAAGCGCAGAATTACAAGAACGAGTTGAGGTCGTAGAAGAACATTTAGGCATTAGTAACAAGAACTAGCCACTTCACAAAAAATATCTACCACGTATTTTCGTTAAGAATTATTGGAAACCCTGAGAGAAATCGAAAGGCAATTGAGCTTTTTTAAAGTTAACGGATTTGGAGGAGGAATGTGGGGAACCCCGTATATACGGGGGAGCACCGCAGAAATCGTTAGATTTCTAGAAACATGGTCACTTTTTAGGTTCAAAGTAAAATACTCCCAAATAATGGATTTAGCATTCCTGAGTCATCAAAAGTTGATAATAAATCACTTAGTTCAGGGCTGAAAAGCAATAGTTCAAGTCACACTAGCTGATTTCATCCTTTGGTAGGTATTCTCGGGTGAGGCTAGAATAACGGTAAGTTGCTTGTTGCATAGATTATCACGGATTTGCATAGGTTTGCATAGATTTGGTAAGATATGCATAGGTTGTAAAGGTATATATGCAAAATAATCTAATTCCCATTGGAGATGCTGCCAAGATACTAGGCGTTTCAATTGATACACTCAGAAGATGGGATTCTGCGGGACGTATACATTCGACGCGCAGCGGTTTACGTGGTCACAGGTATTTTCTGCGGTCAGATATTGAACAATATCTGCAAGATGTTGATTCTATTGCTCGACACTGGGCAGAAGCCACTCTGCCGGCCGAACCGATTCCAGATATGTATTGCCAGACACGCGACGCGTTTCAGGCTAGACTAGAACAATTCCAATCACGCACTAACAAGATTACACCGATGACGACAGCTTCACTAGTCACGGCTGCTGCTGGTGAGATTGGAAATAACTCGTTTGATCACAATTTAGGCAACTGGCCGGATATCACTGGTATTCTTTTTTCTTACGATATGCAAAATAAAAAAGTTGTACTCGCTGACCGTGGTCAAGGCATCTTAGCAACTCTAGGGCGAGTACTACCTGAGCTAGTCAGCGCTAATGAGGCATTAAAAGTGGCATTTACGGAAACGATATCCGGACGCTACCCCGAAACGCGTGGTAACGGGTTAAAATTTGTTAGGTCAGTTATAGTTGATAATCCAATTACGTTGTATTTTCAAACGGGCGACGCTTACATATATTTAAAACAGCACGACAAGGATATTATTGTGCAACGTGCAAAGACATCAATTCGTGGATGCTTTGCTACAATAGGATTCAAGGATTTATTATGATAATTCAATTGAAAAAATTTGGTACTACTTTGATATCACGTCCTTCGGGAAAAGAAGCTTGGCTGGCATTTCAACCAACACTAAATCAAATTTCAAGAGACGAAGAAATTATTGTCGATTTCGCCCATGTAGCAGTGCTCACACCCTCATGGGCAGACGAGTTTTTGACGCCACTTAGAGAAAGATTCAGTAATCAAGTAAAACTGCAGAACACTGATAATTCTTCTGTCGTCGCAACATTGGCAGTTCTTGTAAAAAAGTAAGAGGGAGTTTTTTAAAGGTGCAAATGAAGCGCCACCGCAGAAATCGTTAGATTTCTAATAATGTGCACTTTTTTAGGTTCAAACCAACAGTTGCTCCCATTGAAGTGAATACCTTTCATGATTGAGCTACATGTGTCCGAAGCTGGTATGGAAACGGAGTATTGTCTAGATACCAAGTGAAATAATCAATTGCATCTCTGACATCTGCTTTACTTTGAGCAATAGGCATTCCCATCTCTTTTGTTGTCAACAGAGATAACTCCTCTTTTTTTCCCGCAAATTTTTCTACAACTTTTTTTAATAACTTTACTCTTTCTTCAAACCCTATGGTCTTCCAACTATTTTTTGCAAAATGCGCTTTCTTGACTATTTGCATAATTTCCTCTTCTGAGGAAAATTTTATCCTCCCTAATACTTCATAATTTGTGGGATTTATAGAAATTAGCATACTCATAATAATATGCGCATCATATCAAAATCACTTAAAGAGGGATCATACTGAATATATTTTTATTTTTCCATTCAAAAAAACTAATTAATTTGTAAAATATTGGATTACTTTCTCAAGATTTTCTTCAAAATTCACTGAACAATCGAAATAATTCAGGCTATATTTCTGACATTCTGTTCTTAAATATTTACTAACTTCAATCATATTTTCAAATTTTCTTAATAATTCTTTGTCTTCAACACTTACTGTCCAATTTACTTTATTCATTCCATATTCTCTTTCTTTATTGAATTTTACTTGAGGTTTAGCCTCAGGAAAGCCTATAAAACAGGCTTTAATATCATGTGGATTTGAACATATTAACTCTGAAACATAATATGGCAAAATTCCGTCGCCTTCGATCAAATAGCTCCTATTCTTATTTATTTGATGTTCCATTAAAGGTTTCAATACTGGCCAAAGTTTTTCCGCTTTTAAGCGAAACTCTTGTCCGTGCCTTACATCAAGAACTGGGGCACCTTCTTGCAGTGCTGTAACAAGATAGTCAGTACAGAAAAACGGAATAGCTTTTTCGACAACAAGTCTGCGAGCGATTGTTGTTTTCCCTGATCTTGAAACACCACCTAGGATATATAACATGGGTGAGATTATATCAAAAACACGGAATTATTAGGCTGTATATTAATTTACTTAATTTTATTAACCGTAAGTAATTGGTTGATACTTTTGACGGTGGCAGGAGTGCCATTACCTCCAAGTGAATCTAAAAACTTACTACTGTTAGAAATAAACTCATCTGACCATTTTTTTCTAGTGAGCATTAGGTTATTAATACTAGTCCCAACTTGAGTTTGAATCAGTTGTGATTGTTCAAATTCGCTTAATTGCTTAAGCACTTCTTTTGTACTGTCGCGTAATGGCATTCCTCGCAAATCAAGTTTGGTCATGAAATCCGATAAATGCACAGATGCTGGAGCAAGACCGTATTTTCGAAATTCATCTAATTGAAGATATTGGCTATTGTTTGAAGGGGGCAGGAAAATAGTTGGTGTCTTAGATGCGAATGATAATTCTGCTGTTACTAAACCTGGTGTTATTAGAATTATTTCTGACTGGGACAATTCTTTGATGAAAGTGTCATGCGGAAGACAAGCAAACTCAAATGGTGTATTTTTAAATCTATCAGTCAGCTCTTTTGCAACACGCTCATTAGTAGCTACTATTATTCGATCAAACAGAGTCCAATCTATGTTTTTTTGTAAAATATTAGTCATTATAAACGGATAATTTGTGTCTCGTCCTGCCTTGTACCAATATGGAGCCTCAGCACCGCCGTAAGATATGAGCGCTTGGTGTTTTTTGATTGTGTTTTCGATTCTTCCGATTATTGGACCAACGCTTAATAGGTTTTTTATCCTAGGTCCGAATTTTTTCTCGTTTTCACTGTCCTCTATTAATCTCTCCCTGATAAACAAATCAACATCCAAAACCTGATCTGGAATTGAATCCCAAAACCAAAATAAACAATCGATCCAAGTTGTTAGTTTTCCAAGCTTTTTAGCTACTAATATGCTTTGAATATCCATAGAGCTGATTAGCATATCTGCCTGGGAAATGACCGACTCTAAGGCACTATTTGAATTTGGATTGTCGGTATCTATTTCGTGTATCTTATTAAAAGGAAAATTTCGAGCCAGCTCTAGGGATGTACCAAATCCTGCAAAAACTAATTCATGTGTTTGTTCTTTTAGTAAATCTGCTACATCAAGAAGTTTACCAATCGGTCCAAAAGCAAAATTTTCCGCAGCTAAAACAAGTTTTGCCATAAACAATAATATATTATATATAATTTATTAACTGATTTAATCGCACTTCATATGAATGATTTTTTTGAAGTACACTTCTAATATTGCCAGCTAATTTTTGATATGTTTTATAGTTGTCCAAAATCCTCAGGATATCATTTGCCGGGTCATCTGACAGTATCAATTGAGATGCTTCCCTACCATATAATTTCAAAGCAGTCATAACGTTTTTTGATATTACCGGCACCGTATCAGCTGCAAAAGTTTCGAACATTCTGGGTGTTATAAAACCAATTTCGCTAAATATTGGCCGAATAAGAATAGGATTTAGTAGACCACGACTCATAGTTTCTTCTACCTGACCATACGGAATTGAATCATAAACACTTACTTTGTTTTTCATTAGAAAAGTTGGGTTTGAATAGGTAACTGTTTCATAATCTTCCATAACCTTACTTGACCAATATTGACCGAAAAGTGCTAGTCTTTTAAGCCTTGATCTAATTGGGGCTATTATTTTTATGAGCGAACACATTTCCGGCCATCGATACCAATTATTACCGACATATATCAAATCAAAATCTTTCTGTTTTACATTTGATATAGGTATATTATTATCAATACCAAAAAAAAGAAACGGTTTAACCTTTTTATTCGTTTGTAAGCCAAGGAATGGTTGAAGAATTGAATCTGATAAAGAGTCATACAAACTTTTCCAATTATTAAATGAGTCTGGGGTTGGATGGTTGGTATCACCTGATCTAAAATAAGGCTCCATATATTTACCGTCTGGGTCTATAATGATTGTTTTAGTCCTGGAAATATTCTTTCTAATCTCTTCAAGATCTTCAGATGAAAGGAAAGGAAACGATTCGTACAATATGGCAAGCAAGTCGGGCTTCCAATTTCTGTCAGCTACAGGGATCGTGGCTTTAATTATTTCGTCGATAAAACCAAATTCTGAAATACGAACATCGTGCCCTAGAGTCATACCCGCCCGCACATAACCTAATAGAGTGTTGCTAGAACCACTGTTATAATGAAAATTTCCCACGAAAGCTATCCGGACTTTGGTTTTTGATATAGAGTGGTTCACTCTTTTCACGGTATTGATCAGGAGGCAGGCTTAGAAAAATTCAAAACAAACTACTATTTATGTACAACTATTAGGACACTGTTTCCCTTTAAACGTTGCCTTTTCTTAACCCTAAAGAGTTTTTTGCTGCGTATCAGTTTTTCTATTCTTGCAATAGCGGTTGAGCTTGATGCTAAGATTACCGTTCCTTGATCTGAAAGTTGCAGGACAACGTCTTGTATTATTGCTGCGTGAACAATTGGTCCATCTTTATCAACCAAGATGCTTATAACAATATCTGCCGGTACAGCTTCTGTTTGTAAAACCCCAACTTGGTGAAACAAAAAAATATGACTTTCAGGATATCCGTTTAGGATCAAATTTATCTTTGATATTCTTAATGCCTGTAAATCACGTGAGATCAAATCAATTTGTTCAATCTTTGTATATTTTGACACAGCACAAGGGACATAACCTTGTCCAGGATTATAAATTACTGCTCTGTTTATATGTTTGTCCTTCAGAATATACAAATTGTTGAGCAGCAAGTTTGTTTCATAGTCTAATGTATCAAATTCAGAAAGATTGTATGTTGTTTTAATTGAAATATCATGTCCATCAAAAGAAAAAACTTTTGTGTCGCGATCATATGTACCACTCTTCAAGTTATTTAATTTTGTTTTTAGTACTTCATGTTTATCTGAAGAAAACTCGTAATGAAATACTAGGTGACTTGGCCATCTTTTATGATAGAGTATTTTTATGCCTGGAGCAGAAAGCACTTTTGTAACATAGTCTCCAATTGCGTCTATCACCACAACTACGACACGACCTCTAGGACGCAAAAAGTTCTTTGCATCTAATAATATATGTGTAAGTACTCGTTCGCCTACTTTTGCAGGTATATTGGATGTAATTAAGTCAAAATCAGTATCAAGAACGTCATCATAGCCCAAGCTCCCATATATTTTAATATCAGCTAAGTTATTCAGCACTGCATTTTGACGACTATATTCAAGCGCAAGTGCGTCTCGATCAATCATGTGTACATCACTTACGGGATAAAGTTTTTTCAAGATAATACCTATGGGTCCATAACCACACCCTAAATCTAAAATTTTCTCAAAAGAATCAATCTTTATTTCGTTGAAGGACTTAAGAAGTTGTTTTGTACCAAAATCGACATCTTGAGAGCTGAAAAGAGTTTGCGATACATGAAATTTAAAATCAGTGTCTCTATATCGGTATTGCACATCTTTTTTAAAATAAGAATCAATAGTATTCATATTAATAAATGATTTAGATATGGGCTGATATTATATAGTAAATATTGTCAGGAAACTAGCAAAATTTAAGGCGATTTGTGCTCTTCTGTTAATTTTAATATTATACGTAAAACAGTGAGGTAAGAAATATGAAAGTTAATTATGTGAAACAACATGCTATCGGACTTGCAGGGCTGGCGCTTCTGCGTAACTGGTTAATCGGGGACGAGGCTAATATATTATCAATCTTGGATGAGGTATCTTCCCTTTCTGCCTTAGAAAACAGTGATTTATTTGAAGATAATAAAAAGGCAAATCCATATGATGTTAAAGAAGGTTATAAGGCATGGGCAACGACATATGACGACATATCAAATATTTTAATTGACGTAGAAGAACCGATCGTAAAATCAATCTTAAGAAAGTTTACTCCAGGACGTTCACTCGATGCAGCTTGCGGAACAGGGAGATACAGTGTGTTTCTGCAAAAACTTAACCATAAAGTAACTGGAGTAGATAAGTCTTCTGCAATGCTCAGTAAAGCAAAAGCTCGAAATCGGAAAATTCATTTTATACGAGGTGATTTAACTGCTTTACCATTAAAAGACGCAAGTTTTGATTTGGCTGTTAGCACCCTAGTTATGACGCATTTTCCTAATATTAATAGTGTACTTTCAGAACTTTCACGAGTTGTTTGCTTGGGCGGACATATTGTTATTTCAGATATTCACCCCTGGCTCGTAGCTTTAGGTGCACATGCAGAGTTTTACGATGATCAAGGAAATTGGGGCTATATCAAAAACTATATTCACTGGCATAGCAACTATATTCAGGCTTTTAAACTTAATGGTTTAGTCATGGAGCAATGCCTTGAACCAACGATAAAACAAAAGAATGTAGATGTTGCTAAGGAGGGTTTTAAATTAAGCACAAATACTGTTGCGGCTGCACTTAAGGATTTACCAGTTGCGCTTATATGGGTTCTTAAAAAAACGTGAAGGTATCCAAGACGTTAAAACAAGCACTTGCAGAAAAAAGTAACAATTATGCTTCTCTCGAGGAAAATTACAAAGATGCTGCGAATAAATTATTGATTCTTGACCCAAATGCGCCCCCATTAGATTTATCAATATTAAAGTTACAAACTGCAACTATCATCATTCCTGCTTTTAATGTTAGATCATCTATTCTTGCTTGTTTAGCATCTATTGAAAATAGTTCTTTTAATCTTCGTTATCAGAATCGACTGCAAGTCGTTGTTGTGGACGATGGATCAACTGATGGTACCTTGGAAGCTATAAAAGAATCCGTTTTCTCGTTGCACCTTACTGTTGTGCATCAGCTACATCATGGTCGAGCACATGCATGCAATACGGGTGCGAGTGTTGCTGAGGGAGATATTTTTATCTCTTGTGATGCTGATATGGTACTTAGTTATTTTTCAATTGAACACCTTATGGCTCGGCATCAACGATTTTTAAATGCGCTGTTAATCGGTTTTCGGTCAGATACTCCAAAAAATGATCCAAGAGTACAAATCAACTTCATTCGAAAAAAGTGTGGCCCATTTATTTCTTGTTTTATATCGGATGATCGAATTCAATTTCCTGTTCCTGGTTGGCCCAGTAATATGTGTCTTGTTAGTAATCATTTGAAAAACTTGGGTGAAGGAAAAAGCCTTTGGATGCCAGACAATGATGCATGGAGTTTGCCAGACCTCTTATTTGGCACACTCTTTAGCATACCAAAGGATATTTATTTTAACATTGGCGGTTACGATGAACGGTTTTATGGTTGGGGTTGTGAAGATGGTTATCTGGCAGCGAAAGCCATTGCTGCAGGTCAATATATTATCCCTGTATATGCAGCTTCCGGATTACATATAAGCCACCCTCCACGAAGCAAAACAAAGCACTTGGATTATCTGCGAAACCGATCACAATATTTTCGATATCTTGATACTACCAAAGTTGGAAGTTACCCTGATTGGTTTATTGGAGCAAAAAAACGCATTATTGGCTCATTTACACAAAGTCCGATTAAATCATATCGAACCAATATAAAAAACAATTTGGCCGAACAAACAATTGTCGTAGCTAAAGATGAAGAGATAGATTGTTTATTGGCGGCCGGACAATATTCACAAGCCTATACTTCTATGGCTGGCCATTCAAAAATGAATGAAAATAAACGTCTTATAAAATTAAGTAAAACCTATCTGGGGATGAATCGCTACCAGGATGCTATAAATATACTTGAAGAAGCATCTAAATCCTCCAAATTGGTGCCTGAATCTACAGTTGACTTAGCAGTAGCGAATGCCGCTATTGGCCAATTTAAGTCTGCTAACACAATATTGAAAAAGCTTTCTGAACAATATCCGCAAACTCAATTACTTTCTTACTGGTTTCGATGCTCAGCGCAAATGCACATAAGTCAAGGGCGAAAATATTTCGATCAGGGCTTCCAAAAAGTTGCCCTTCGTTGTTTCGAAGCTGCTCTGATTGTTGAACCTAGAAACAGTGTTGCATTAAAATACCGTTATCAATGTCTTTGCTAGAAAAATAAATAGAACTTAGTGTTACAGTCGGCAAAGAGAAATTAGCAGAAAATAACAATTTTTTGTGGTAAAATCGCGTATTATGAGAATCGGGGTAGTTGGAAGTATGCATCACACAGAGAAGATGATTGAGCTTGCAGATAAGCTCAGATCTTTGGGTCATGATGCATTTTTAACAAAATTTGCTGAACCTTATATAGGAAAGTCAGATGAAGAAAAGGAGTTCATTAAAATTCATCAAAAAAATAATAATGATGCCATTAGGGAATTTTGGAAGTTGATGCAGGGAGCTGATGCTATTGTTGTAGCCAACTTCGATAAGGGTGAAATTAAAAACTACGTCGGCGGGAACACTCTTATGGAAATTGGTTTTGCACATGTTTTAAATCAAAAAATCTTTCTTCTTTACCCTATTCCGGATATTCCATATTACAAAACCGAAATTGAGGCAATGAAACCCATTTTGATTAATGGTGATCTAAATAAAATACCCTTATAAAAATTGCAGTAGAAAACATAAAACATTCAAGTAAGAGAATATTAATTCTAAAGCAAATGATTTTAAAAAATAAAAAAATACTTATTACGGGCGGGTCCAGCGGTATAGGTAAAGCAATAGCAATAGAGTGTGCAAAAAAGGGTGGAAAAATAGTAGTTCATTATAGAAATAATAAAAAGGGCGCGATAGAGACCTTAAAAGAAATACAAAAATATTCCAATGGAATTATTGTATCTGCTGATTTGACACAAGTATCTGAGATCAAAAATATGTTTGAAAAATTGGAAATGATGAATTATAGAGATTTAGAAATATTGGTAAATAATGCAGGAGAAGCAAAAACTGGTGAGTTTGATGATCTTGATACGTGGGAAAGCCAATGGAGCAATATTTTTATGAGTCAGGTATATGTTACTAACGCTTTTATTAAAAGCTACAGAATTAAAGGTATAAGAAAAATAGTCAACATTAGCTCAATATACGCTTTTCCTGAAATGGGAAATTCTGATTTTCCTCAATATTCCGCAGCAAAAGCAGCTGTTAATAGTTTTACTTGCAATCTAGCTAAAAAACTTTCTCCCTCGATTTTGGTAAATGCAGTCTCACCCGGATATGTGTGGACCCCAGCATGGGAAGGAACCTCAAAGGAAGAATTGGATGCTTGCAAATCGTTGACTAAAATTAATAGGTTTATTGAGCCTATTGAAATAGCAACAACTGTAATAGAGCTTTTGCAAAACGATGCGATCACCGGAGAAATAATTCGAATAGATGGTGGTCTTCACCTTAATAGGATTTTTTAGATTTATTCAGATAACTTGTAATTGTTACAAACTTCCTCAGCAAAAAATTCCGGTAAATTCATACAAGTTTATTATTGCGTCGCACAATCAATGTTTGGTACGTTGATTATCTAGCTTTAGACAGCCACAGTTTAAATTTGTTGGAAAAAATGTCTTTTTGAAATTTAGCCTCGGCTCCTCTATTCAAACTATCCTGTAGTTTTCTTAAAATATCAACTTTTAGCGTCATGATATAATGGCTTTAATGAAACTGCCATTTACAGTTAAGGTTTTTCTGGATGAATCTTCCAAAGATGCTCCCTGGGTTGCATATAACCCAGAGCTGGATGTTGCATCTTGTGGGCCAACCGAGAAAAAAGCTAGAGAAAATTTAAAAGAAGCCTTAGGCGTTGTGCTTGTTGGAGCAAAAAAGGACGGTAACTTGGGGGATTTGCTAAAGAACGCAGGTTTCAATGTAAAGGGAAAATCTATAGAACCTCCCAAGGTTGTCTTCGAAAACATTCTGCTTCCATCTTTTAGCTAATGCCTCGAATAACTCCAATCCATTGGCGAAAACTCTTGAAAGTTTTAGAATTGGAAGGTGCCGTTGTCGTCGGTCAGACTGGCGATCATATTGAACTGAAAAAACCTGGTGCAATTAGAAGATTAGTTGTTCCTAAATACAAAAATATCCCAGTGTTTATCATTGAGAATAATCTAAAAACGGCAGGGATATCAAGACAACGCTATTTTGAACTTTTGAGTAAAATCTAATTTCTTATCGAATTTGACGGAGAAATGTGGGCCGCCCATGGGCGAGCCTCGCTTTTTTAACGTATTTGACGTAAAAAAGTGGGGACGTCGGATTCGTCGTCGTCCATTTTTTAAAGAGGGTAGAAGCTGGAGTGTGCTTCCTTAAACTTCACATGTCAGTTGTATAATAAGCTCATGAAAATTTATGTGATCAGACACGGAATCACCGAATTAAATAAGCAGAAAAAGGTTAATGGGCAAATAGACGAATCATTAGCTCTCGAGGGTGTCAAACAGGCAAATGAAGCAATAAGAACAATACCAGCGAGTGTTAGATACATGTATTCATCGGCATTGAAAAGAGCTATTCAAACAACGGAGATTATTAATTCTAAACATCATTTTCCAATAGTAATAAGCAGTGAATTTTCAGAAATTCACATGGGTAAGTTAGCTGGTTTTTCATGGGACGAAATGACAAACGGGCAAGATTTTAAAAAAAAACACAGATCTGTCAAGTTTAATTACCAACCATATGGAGGCGAGTCTGTCGAACAAGTTAAAAAAAGGTTGAAAACTATCCTTACAAAAATCGCTAAAAATCACAAGGACAATGAAGTATTAATTGTAACGCACGGAGGAATCATTAGAGTAATGTATTTGTTAGAGCAAAACAAAATCATCGACGAAACGAAAAAACATCTTAGTGTTTTAACTTTTGATTTGAATAAAATATTATCGAGCCTATGATTTGCTATAAATTAATCAAAGAAGGGTGCTTTTAGGTTCTAACGTAGCCCCATCGGCCAACTCGATTTAGCCTCAGTTTGATATAATTTTTAAATGCAAAAGTTCACATCATGTTTTGTTGGAATTCCACTTCCTGACGATTTCCAAAACAGGTTTGAAGATATATTAAATAAAATTAGAAAACTGTACCCAAGCTGGGAAATTGTATATCCCAAAACACCGCATTTAACCGTTTTTTATTTAAATGAACAATCACAGAACGTCCTACCTGCTATTAAAAGATTAGTAGAAAAAGAAGTAGGTATTGTTAAAAATCTAGTCTTAACAGTTAAAGGTTTCAATTATTTCTCCAAGGAAGACGAAAGATATGGCATTATATTTTTGGAAATTTTAAATTCACCAGTCTTAAAAGAATTTAATAAGCATGTTTCTAGTAAATTAAACAATTATTATGCCTCCGACAATAACTTAACATTTCATCCGCATTTGACAGTTGCGAGGGCTGAATTCAATCGTGCTTCAATTTTAAGGGATACAGTAAAAAACCTTAATTCTAAAATAGTTAATATTAAATGGATATTCCCTGTTACTGAAGTTGCAATTTATGGTGTGAATTCTGCAAGACAGTCGCAGCATCAGGAAAAAATAATTACTATTTCCGTCAGATAAAAATATTCCAAACGATATTACTTGCTTACAAAATTATCAATTCGTTTTAATAATCTCTTTAATTTTTTTTCTTAAGCTATTTTTAATACCTGCTCCTTCTTTTCTAACTTCATTTTTTTCTTTTTCGGTTAGTTTATTGAAAACTTTTTTATGTTGCGGGTAATACCAAAGATGCCCCATCCACCTATATGGTGAAATTTCCTGATCTGGAAGCGTTTCTGCTATATATCCTGTGTCACTAATCTCTTCGGTAGACCAGATAATTGTCCCACTTAAAGCTAATGCCAAAGCTAACGTATAGGATGCTTTTCTCTCCTCTCCCTTGAGACCTTTCATTAAATTAAGTAGTTTGTTGGCCTTTTCCAGGTCGGTTTTGTTTTCCCCGACAGTCCTTTGATTTCTTAGTATGTCCCATTTACTACCCAACCTCGGGATATCCACTCCCCCATCTGAAGCAAGCACATACCAATCTGTCTTTTTGGATATTGCAATCGCCTTTTTCTCGGCATTTGCTTTTAAAGTTGATTGATCTTCCTCTACTTTAACCTCTAAGCCGGTTTCATCCAGATAATGAATATTTATATTTGGGAAATTGCCCAAGAATAAAACCATTTCAGTTGCCTTGTATTGATTTCTTGTTCCAATTAATATATCCATATTGAGTAATTCTAATATAACTTAATACTTTTACAAATACATAAATTAGAAAATACTTAATGCCACACAATGTAAAATGTCTGATAGAGAGAAATTATCTAATTTGTTGCAAAGAAGAGGAATAATTATTTTCTAGAGACAGTTACACCCCTATGTCTTTCGAGTTTAATCCCTTTGTCTGTAGTATTTGCGCGAATATAGGTTTCTAAAAATCTTCTATCTTTTTTTGAATCGTAATCTTCAAAGATTGGTACTCCCTGTAAAAAGTCGTCTAAACTTCTTCTAGAAATATAATATTCACTACAAAAATAATCTTTGGCAAAAACAATTTTATAACCTGCTTTTTTTAATTCGTTTTTATCTTTTAATAATCGTGGCGTATTCATTTTTTCATAACCTTGTCCTCTACCAAATACCTTTTTTAATTCCATAGCGTCTTTTCCGCCAATACCTATTTCCAAGTAATAACCGCCTTTTTTTAGGAGTCTGTAATATTCTTTAAAGAAACTCGGCCCACGACGGCAATAGATAATATCGAATGATTCATCTTTAAAAGTTGTTTTACTGGCATCTTGAAACAAAAAAGAGACGTTTTTGACATTGAGAGTTTTTTGTTTGATTTTGGCAACGTTTAGTAGTTCGCGCGAGTTATCTATACCTATAATTTTATGAAAGTGTTCAGCAATATTAAAGGCGAATCTGCAATCTCCGCAGCCTACATCTAGTGCAACCTTGTTATTTGTTACTAATTTGAGTAATTTTTCTTTAAAGATTTTTTCTGGATCACCATCTGAGCACTCTGAAGTATATATTGGGTTATTGATGCCATAAGAAAACCCCCCAAATTTTTTTGCAACTTTATCGTAGAATGTCTTTGTCATTTGTCAATTTTACCAAAAGTAAAGCAATATCCAGTGTTCTGTACTTTTTCGAATGGTGTATTACGAAAAGTTCAACTGGTAAGGCGATTTGTGCTCTTCTGTTAATTATAATATTATGCGCAAAATATTATTTAAATTAATATGAAGTCGATTATGTGAAACAACATGCAATCGGACTTGCAGGGCTGGCGCTTCTGCGCAACTGGTTGATTGGCGATGAGGCTATTATATTATCATTTTCATACAGGAATTCCATCAGCATTTTTATAAAAAGTGAATGTCGAATTCGTCGTCGATTTTTTCCTTACGTTTAAGTGAAATAAATTAGACAAGGTTCGAGTGATCGTGGTTTCTTCCCCAAGATGTACATTCTTGTGCATCTTGGGCTCTGTTGTCTACAAACCCCGGCAACTGAGTCAGTTCGCTAAATGTTTGAATTAATAGATTTTGAGAAATATGCTCTGCGGATAGTCTTTGAACTATTGATAGTGCTGCATCAAACTGCTCTGGCATTTCCCAGGCGCTTTCTTGCATAACTTTTTGAAGACCTTCTGCATCTTTAATAAACCTCGGTATTCTTTCGATTCTTGCGAGTGACCAGGAAAATTCTGTATTCGGATTTTCGATGCTAAATAGAGTTTTTTGTTGAGGATGTATTCTTATTACACCAACCTCTTCACACTCATCTTTGAGAGCAACCCATCTAATAGTTGGCTGGCAAGTTACTGCGTAATCCCCTTTATCATCTGTTTTGCCCTTAAAGTGTGTTAATTCTAATTCTCCTTGCCACTGACTACTTTTTATTGGTTCAACCGGCTTTTGTTTTTCTGGTGTTGTTTCTTTTGTCATTTAACGTATTTGACGGAGGAAAGTTGGCACGTCGAATTCGTCGTCGTCGATTTGAGTGTTGGCTGGTGGTGCTTCTTGCCCGTCTTCTGTTGGTTGGTTTGGCGTCATAGAAAGATCTGGCGGTGTGATTTGAACATATTTTCTGCGGGTTTCGTCAAAGCCGGTTGCAACCACTGTAACCTTGATTTGGTCTATTAACTTTTCGTCTATTGCGGCACCGAAGATAATTTGCGCGTCTGCGTCAACTTGTGAGGTAATTAC
>Ga0163144_10002764_pt1 | contig 40187 bp, 26 predicted proteins | sample OliLak19BULKMAT1_FD_123175 | JGI IMG/M metagenome (GOLD analysis project Ga0163144, IMG submission 123175) | Freshwater microbial mat bacterial communities from Lake Vanda, McMurdo Dry Valleys, Antarctica - Oligotrophic Lake LV.19.BULKMAT1 | ecosystem: Environmental > Aquatic > Freshwater >...
GCAGCGACTCGCCGCCGGGGAGTGATGCCCCCTGCCCGCCCGCGAAGTCGCGGGCGGGCGGGCAGGGGGCGAAAAAATGGGTAGCCCAAAGGGAGGCAGCGGCGCGCGCGAGCAGTCCCGGCGGCGCGGGGGGCGACACGTGAACGGAGGGAGACAGAGGATGTCGTCTTGGAGTGCTGGGTTGTGGGCTGCGGCTCGGTTGCCGGCTGCGGGTTGCCGGCTGCCGGCTGCGTGATGCCGGCTGCGTGATGCTGGCTGCGTGATGCCGGCTGCGTGATGCCGGCTGCGGGTTGCCGGCTGCGGGTTGCCGGCTGCGGGTTGCCGGCTGCGGGTTGCCGGCTGGCGGGTTGCCGGCTGGCGGTTGCCGGCTGGCGGGTCGAAGTGATGTGCGCCCAATCAGAAATCTTGGTGAGCGGATGACTCGAATGTGCGCGAGGTGGAAGCGCCAGAATCGGCGAATAGATCTACAGAAATGGCTTGAATCGGGGAATCGAATCGACTAGAATTTGGCTGCTCCGCGTGGCTCGAGCGTGTTGCTCTCCAGCGGGATCGAGAGGGAATCATGGCGAGAGAGGTCTCGAAGCGTCGTCTGAAGTCGCGCGCGAAGGGCGGGGGATCTGCGGCGAGGATGCCGGCCGACAAGCGACGCACGAAGCGCGTCGACGAGACTCCGGGCTTCGGCTTCATGAATCGGGGCGGCGCGCGTGAGGGAGCTGGGCGGAAGGCTCGGTTGGGAGCTGGTGGAAAGCGGCTGCACCATTCGCATGCTGCGCGCAAGCGCGTGACTCGCCATCGGCCCGTGCATGTGACTTTGAACGTGGTCGCGGGGCTGCCGAGTCTGCGTGGGGCGCTGCTCGCGGTGCACGTGCTCGCGGCGATCGCGGGCGGGAATCAGCGCGAGGACTTTCGCGTTGTGCACTTCAGTGTGCAGTCGAACCACGTTCACCTGATCTGTGAGGCGCATGGGAACAAAGCGCTCGCGCTCGGCATGCGCGGGATCGGTGGACGGATTGCGAAGAAGGTGAACGGCGTGCTCGGTCGTAAGGGGCGCGTGATCGCGGATCGTTACCACGCACATGTGCTGAACACGCGGGCGGAGGTTCGGAACGCCGTGCGCTATGTGCTTCGGAATGCCGAGCGACACGACGTGTTGCGCGGTATGGCTGAAACGGCGGATGTTTGGACTGAGAGCTTTGAGAACGCTGAGAACACTGAGGGCTCCGGGAACGCTGAGAGCGGTGCGCGCGGGGGCGGCCCGCGGTGTGCCTGGTGGACACGGCTGGACCCGCTGTCGAGCGCGGTGGCGTTTCCGTATTGGGTGGAGGCGGGAGGGGCTGGGGCCGCTCAGGCGCCGGAGGTGCTCGTCGCCGGCGTGGCTGCGATCGTGCGGACGGCGCAGTGCGGGTTGTTTCGGATCGCATTCGAGGGCGAGCCGTTGTCGCTGCGGGAGGTGCTTCCAGCGGCGCGTCGGCGGGGGGCGGACCGCGGGGGGGCGGGCCGGCGGGCGGCGCCCTTTGGAGGGCTCGTGGCCTGATCGGGAGCGTTCGTCCCGAGGGATCGGGGCAGTGACTTCCGGTCGCGATTAGGATAGGACCTCGAAACCGCGACCTTCCCCCGTGACACCATCCCTATGACCGACACCCCCGTTCCGATTCCTGGGTCCCCGCGCGCCGCTTGGCTCGCTGCGGGTGCTCTTGGGTGCATGCTCCTCGGCAACCTGTTGCAGCCGGCTGGGGGCGCGCAGCAGACGCCGGGGCCGCAGCCGCCTCAGAGCCAGACGCCGATGATGGTCGGTGCGTCCGGGGCGTCGGCGGACTCGAACAACCGCATGATCGCGGTGACCGGGGTCGACCTGACGGGGCAGTCGGTGCTGTACCTCGTCGACACCCAGGCGATGCAGTTGGCCTGTTACCAGGCCACTGGCGGCGCCGGGGGCACCCAGGGGATCAAGTTGGTCGGGGCCCGCCGCATCGAGCTCGACTTGCTTTTGGATGGCTTCAACGACAAGACCGAGGACAGCCGTGGGCGGTCGCTCGGGTACAAGTCGTTGCAGAAGATGTTCCAGGACGGCGGCGTCGCCCCTGGTGACTCGCGCTGAGGGCCGAACGGGCTCGCTCGAGGCCCCTGTCCGGCGAGCAACCCCTGGCGTCGCCCCTGCGGTGCCGGTACCCTCCGCATCCCCATCGGGCCTCGGCGATCGCCTCCGATCGACGCTCGGCCCCGCTCAACGAATCCCCGGCGCGCCCGCCCCCGCGACACGCCGATCCCCCCAAAACCGATCCGAGGAGACCATCCACGTGGCCGACGAATTCTACAGCTTCGACGAAGCCCTGGACGAGCTGAAGCTGAAGGAGGAGGAGCTCAAGCGCCTCGTCTCCGAAGGCGAGATCCGCGCTTTCCGCAAGGGTGACACGATGAAGTTGCGCAAGGCCGACGTGGACAACCTCCGCGCCGAGCTGGACAGCGACGTCGTGGACCTCGGTGACAGCACCGAAGAGCTCGTCTTCGAGGACGACACGGAATTTAATGGCGCCACCGGCATGGCGACCCAGGAGATCACCGACGTCGACACCCTGATCGACGACGACATCGAAGACGTCGGCGAGCTCGAGATCGAGGACGAAGTCCCGACCGCTGCCGCCGTGCGCCGCAAGAGCGCCATCGTCATTGCGACCGAGGTCGCCGAAGAGGAACCGGGCTGGGTGAAGGGCCTCATCATCGCGACGACCGCCGCGCTCGTGCTCGCGACGCCGATCATCGTCTCGGTTGGCACCGGCAACGCGTCCGATATCGCGCGCGGTGTCGCGGGCATTTTCGGGAACGACTTCGCGGATGCGACGGCGCCTGTGGCCCCCGCGGAGTGAAGCGGGCCGGCGTCGTTCGGGCCAGCGTCCTCGGCGACCAGAGCCCGCGACTCCGAACCTGCGCGCCGCTTGCGGCCTGCACGACCCGAGGCCGCGCCGTCCTTCGACGGCGCGGCCTCGGGTCGTTTTCGTTCCAGACACGTGCGCGGCGCGCGCAGCGCTCCGCTGTCCGAGGCCCAGGGTCCTCCGGGGACGAGAAAGGCCTACTTTGTCGGCCTGCGACTCGCTATCGTCCCGACGAGAGGGGGGACGCGCGTTCCTGTCTGTCCCCGCAACCACACACGATTCCACGGGGGGCCTGCGCCGCACAGCGGGCGCCCCTTGTCGACCCAGCCCCGCGGAGACTTTCCCATGACGCCCGCCGTAGCACCTGACGCGCGCAGCCAACGTTCTCGTCCCTTCCTCTTCTCGGCGACCCTGCTCCTCCCGGCGACCTTGCTGGGCCTCGCCGCGGCCTGCGCGACCCCGCAACAGGTCCAGGAGACGCGCGAGTTCGCCAAGTCCTACGAGACCCAGGTCTTCGACCTCCAGCGCCAGCTCGCCGAGTGCGAGCGCGACCGCACGCGCATCGGCAGCCAGCTGCGCGAGGAGCGCATGGGCAACCTGAGCACCGCCAGCTACAGCGGCGACCTGCAGGCGCGCATGAACAGCCTCGAGGTGATGCTCGACGGCCTCGGTCGGCCCCTCAACGACGTCGAGCGTTTCGACGTCGAAGGCGGGTACCTGTTCATGATCCAGGACAAGGTGCTCTTCGCGTCGGGTTCGGATGACCTCGAGCCTGCGGGCCAGGCGGCTCTGCGGTCCCTCGCGGCCGAGATCGAGCAGGCGCCCCACGGCGAGATCTTCGTGCGCGGGCATACCGACTCGGACCCGGTCAAGAAGGAAGAGACCAAGCGCAAGTTCCCGCGCGGGAACCTGCAGCTGTCGGCGGCGCGCGCCATCTCGGTCGCGTCGTACCTGATCGAGCAGGCCTCGGTGTCACCGCAGGACGTCGTGGTCATGGGCTTCGGCCAGTGGAATCCGATCAAGGCGAACACGGACGCCGAGCAGAAACGACTGAACCGACGGGTCGAGATCTTCGTCTCCGATCCCGTGCAGACTCCGTGACGCAGAGCGGGCGCGGCGAGTGGAGGTCGGGCTGCGATGCGATCCGCAGCATGCAGCTCGATTCCGAGCGAGGCGCGCGACGTTGCCGATGGGCGGTGTTCGTGTCGCTCGGCGTGGCCCTCGCTGTAGCGCTGCCCAGCGGCTGCAGCGGCGCGATCGAGCCCGCGGCGAGCTCCGAGCGCCGGCTGCTCGAGGAGCTCGAGCGGCTCGCGTTCGTGCCCCGCGGGCGGACGCCGCGGGAAGCCGCGCTCGATATTGTCGGGAGCGACGTCGACCTCCTCGTCGATCGTTTCGAGGTGACCCGCGCCCACTGGATGGCGCTCCTCGGCGCCGATCGGCCGCCCTGGGGGGACGATCGCCCGAGCGACCTGCCCGCGACCCACGTGACCCTCGAAGAGGCGCTGCGATTCGCCGGGCGGCGCGGGATGCGGCTCCCGACTCTGGAGGAGTGGCTCTGGTGCGCCGTCGGCCCGCGGGCCTCGGCTTATCCCTACGGCCGCCCCCAGTTCGGCATCGCGAACACCAAGGAGCTCGAGCTCGGGCGGCCGACCTCGGTCGGGACCTTTGAGCAAGGCAAGTCGCCGGACACCGGGCTGTTCGACCTGCACGGCAACGTGCGCGAGCTGACGTACGACGGCATGTCTCGGCCGGCGAGTCGTGTCGATGACGAGGGGACGCTCTTCGAGATCGCCCCGGCGGCGATCGCGCACGCGGCCGGCAGTTCGTTCGACCTGCCGCTCCGGCCGACGTTCGGGCGGGTGCCCCGGGACTTCGTCCTCGCGGAGAAGATCTCGGGTGATGCGCGGCTCGCAGACGTCGGGCTGCGCTGTGTGGTCGACGCGCGCGCGTGGCTCGTGGCGCATCACGAGGACCTCTCGCGCACCGAGTGGCGCGCGGCGATCGAGGCCGTCGGAGCGCGCTGGGGCGCCCGCGCGACCACGCTCCTCACCGAGCTCGTCGACAAGAAGCGCGGGCAGAGTGGCGCGGGGCCCGGGTCAGCCGAGGCCCTGGAGTGGCTGCTGGAGGGCGCGCGGTGACGGACGACGAGCCCCAGCCGGGCGCCGCCGAGACGAATCGGGACGCCCCGCAGCGCCGCGGCGCGCGGCCACCTTGGGCGGAGTTCCGGCGCGCCCTCGAGGACGCCGGCTTTCACCCCTCGAAGCGCCTCGGGCAGAACTTCCTGCTCGACGAGAACATGGCCCGCGCGATCGCCGACACGGCGGGGATCCAGCCCGGCGACCGGGTGCTCGAGGTCGGGCCGGGCTGCGGGTTTTTGTCGGTGCACCTGGCCCACACGGGCGCGGAGCTGCTCGCGGTCGAAGTCGACTCGCGCCTCGCGCCGATCGCCGCCGAGTTCCTCGCGCCCTACCCCGCGGCGAGGGTGGTCCTCGCGGACGCGCTCTCCGGCAAGAACGAGCTCGGCGAGGCGCTTGTCGAGTGGCTCGACGCCGAGCCGGCGCGCGCGTGGCGCCTCGTCAGCAACCTGCCGTACTCGATCTCGGGGCCCGTGCTCGCGCTCGCGGCGGCCCGCGACGTGCCGCCGGTGTCGTTCACGGTCCTCGTGCAACGCGAGGTCGGCGAGCGCCTCGCGGCCGGGCCGGGCCAGCCCGAGTGGGGGCCATTGGGCCTCGCCGTGCAGCTCACGCACGACGTCGAGCTCGTGCGCCACGTCGGACCGGGCCTCTTCTGGCCGCGTCCGCGGGTCGACAGCGCGGTGCTGCACGGTCGCCTGCGGGAGGGGCTCGCCCCGGGACCGGAGCGGCGCGCGCTCATCGCGCTCGCGCGGGTTTTGTTCACGCGCCGACGGCAGGGTCTGCGGCGGGTGCTCGGGGACTACCTCGCGGACCGCGGCGCCGACGCAGGCTCAGAAACAAGTCCGAACGCCGAGGCCCTGCTCGTCGACCTCGGGCTCGACCCGACACGGAGGGCGGAGACGCTGACGGCGTCGGAATGGGTCAGGCTCGCCGAGCGGATCGGGCGGATCGGGCAGACTTAACGTAAAAGACCGGAGAAAGTTGCGGGATACTGACCCCGGGGGTTGGGATCGGGTAGTCTCGGGGTGGTCCGAGGCATCACCCCGCTCCCTCCCCGCCCGAGTGTCGCCGCCGTGCGCACGGGCAGAACCGAGGACTTCCTCTGGAGCGGGCCACCGAGGCGCCACCCCGAACCGGACAGGATCCGGCGGGGCCGCGTCGGGTCGTGAAGCTGTCGGATTCGAGGTGGACCGCACCCCTCGCCGAGCTCCTCACGCCGCGCGGCCGATTGGCCGTTGGGTGACCCGGGGATCGGACGGGGGCGGAAACCCACCGCGCTCCTGTGCGCGCATCACTGGACCCCACGCATTGATTCGGGCGGGTCAGGGACCGCAGGGGGTGGATCGCGAAGGCCGGCAACTTCGGATTCTGAAGTGGCGGCCTATTGAGTCGGGCCCTCCGGGGCCATCGTTCTCCCTCGCTGCCATCGTTTTCCCGCGCTGGTCGGATCACCGTCGAAGGTGCCTCCGTCCAGTCCCTCGATCCCATCTGCGGTCGGGTGCGTTCGTGTGATTGGATCCCCCGTCGGGACCCAGCCTTGCGGATGTCCCCTCCCCGCGTCGTGAGCCGCGTCCGGCGCGGTGCCCCGTTGCGTTCCCAAGACCCCGAATTCCGCCGCGTCATCGAGGACGTCAAGCTGCGCGCGCCCATCGAAGAGGTGGTCGGCGAGCGTGTGCACCTCGTGCAACGCGGGCGGTCGTTCTGGGGCTGCTGCCCGTTCCACGACGAGAAGACCCCGTCGTTCAAGGTCGACCCGGAGCAGGGCAATTGGTACTGCTTCGGGGCCTGTCGACGTGGCGGGGACGTGCTCGGCTTCGTCATGGAGACGAGCGGCGTGACCTTCATGGATGCGCTGGAGATCCTCGCGGCGAGGGTCGGCGTCACCCTGCCGAAGAGACGCCCCGAACGCTCGCGGCACGACGACCGCGGGCTCGCGGCCCTGGCGTTTGCGGACGAGTGGTTCCAGGCGCAGCTCGGCGCACCCGCCGGCGCTGACGCGCGCGCCTACCTCGAGCGGCGCGGCTTCGGTCCGAACGCGCGGCAGGCGTTCGGGCTCGGGTACGCACCCCAGGGGCGCGCGCTCCTCGATGCGGCGGCCGCCGCGCGCTTGCGCGTGGAAGACCTGGAGCGGGTCGGCCTCGCGCGACGCGGGGACGATGGCTCGGCGTATTCGTTCTTTCGCGGGCGCCTGATCGTTCCGATCCGCGACCTGCGCGGCGAGACGGTGGCGTTCGGGGGACGCCGCCTCGTCGACGACGACCAGGCGGGCCCCAAGTACGTCAACACCCCCGAGACCGACTACTTTCACAAGGGGCGCCTCGTCTACGCGCTCGATCGGGCGGTCGACGCGGTGCGCCGCGGGGGGCACCTCGTGCTCGTCGAGGGTTACACCGACGTGATCGCGGCCCACCAGGCGGGGCTGCCGATCGTGTGCGCGGTCCTCGGGACGGCGACCACGTCGGATCACGCCGAGCTCCTGCGACGCGCCGGCGCGCGGCGGATCAGCTTGGTCTTCGACGGGGACGAAGCGGGGCGCCAGGCGGCGTACCGCGGGCTCGAAGGGCTGCTGGCCCTCGAGTCGGAGCTCGAGGTCGTGGTGCTGCCGCGGGGCCTCGATCCGGCCGACGTGCTGGGCGGCGAGGGCGGGGCGGCGGCCTTCCAGGCCCACTTGGACGCGGGCCTCCCCTGGCTCGACTTCGTGGCCCACGGGCTCGAGGGCAAAAGCGGGCGCGAGCTGTCGCGGGAGGTGGACCGGATCCTCGGCCTCATCGAGTGTCTGCGGCGCCCCGTCGAGCGCGAATCGGCCCTGCGCGCGTTGGCGGAGCGCTCCGCGCTGCCGCTCGGGACCCTGCGCGAACAGCTCGTTTCCCTACCGCGCCGGAAGGGCCGCGGGCCGGGCGAGGGCTTGCCAGGCGCCGTGCCGACGGTCGGCCGCGAAGGCCTCGCGCGCGAGGGCGCGCCGCCGGGCGCGGGAGGCAGCGGCGCGGAGGCGCGCTCGGGCGACGGAGAGAACCAAAGGCTACCCCTGGATAGGCGGCTCGAACGGGCTTACGAGGACATCGTCGGCGCGGTCCTGGTAGAGCCGAGCTTGTGCCCGCAAGTGCGACCCTGGGTGGCGCGGTGCCCGACACAATTGCAGGAGCTCGCAGACATCCTCGTTGCGCTGCTCGCGATCTGGGACGACGAGGACCTTGACGAGATGGCGACGATCGACGTGGGCGCGGTTCTGAACCGACTCGGGGACTTCCCCGCGCGCCGGCACGTCGTCGGCCTCGCGAAAAAGGCCGAAGACGCCGAGAGTGCCAGCCAGCTGCTCGCGGGCGCGATAGCTTCACTTGTGAAGTTCGAACGAGATCAGCACGCCAGACATTTGAACGCGCGGCTCCGGGACTTGCAGCGCCTCCGCGACCTCGGCGACGAGGCCGCTGGCGTCGAATTGGAGGCCGTCTTTTTGCAGCTCTCCGATTTGTCGCGTGGCGCGGCGCTCCCGACCTGACCCGGCTGCTTCCCCGACGATCACCTACACCGAATCCGAAGTGTCCCGCCCCCGAGAGGGACACACGACCTGAGTCTCCGACACGGCAGTACCCGCTGACATCGACCCTCCTTGGTGCGCTCCCCCAAGCGCCCCTCGCGGTGGTCCTGTCAGCCAACTGGACCGAACCAGAACCCACCCCACCATCCATGACAGACAAGATCGAAGAGACGATCAAACTCCTCGTCGACGAGGGCCGCCGTAAGGGCTTTTTGACCTACAGCGACCTGTCGAAGTTGATGGAGGATCAATACATACCGCCCGATCGGATGGACCAGGTGTTCATCGCGCTCGACGACGCCGGCATCGACGTCGTCGACGAAGCGGATGCGGACGGCGAGGCCAACCTCAAAGTGGACGATGGCGAGAGCCCGGCCAAACCGACGGTCGAGCTCGTGCGCGGCGTCGTCGCCGAGAAGATCGACGACCCGGTGCGCATGTACCTGACGCAGATGGGGGAGATCCCGCTCCTGACGCGGGATCAGGAGATCTTCCTCGCGAAGTCGATCGAGATCACGCGCAAGCGCTTCCGCAAGAAGTGCATGGGCTCGGGGCTCTGCATGGACGAGTCCATGAAGACCCTCGACGAGGTCATGGCCGGCGCGCTCGCCTTCGATCGTACGCTGAAGGTCAACCCGAACCCGAAGCCGGACGACGACCCCAAGATCGTCGAGACGCTCGGCAAGCAGTTCCTCGCCAAGCGCCTGCCGGTCAACATCCAGACCGTGCGGCGCATGGTGAAGCGCGTGCGCGAGGAGTACCGCCCGCTGCTCGACCCGACGCTCGCGGGTGAGGCGCGCTCGGAGGTGCTCACGAAGGTGCAGAACCTGCGCCGCAAGCTCGTGATCCTGATCGAGGAGTGCCACCTTCAGATCAAGAAGGTGCGGCCCTACATCGAGGTCATGGAGGACCAGCTCCGCGAGATGCGCTCGGTCGAGCGCAAGATCGACACCCACTCGAAAGATGGTGGCAAGGTGGAGCAGATCCAGGAGCTGCGCGAGCGCCTCGCCGAGCTCGAGCTCGAGTCCCTCGAGACGACGGACCGTCTCAAGCGCCGCATCGACATGGTCAAGGCGCACTACGGTGAGTACGAGGAGGCCAAGCGCAAGCTGTCGAGTGGCAACCTGCGACTCGTCGTGTCGATCGCCAAGAAGTACCGCAACCGCGGCCTCTCGTTCCTCGACTTGATTCAGGAGGGCAACACCGGCCTCATGAAGGCGGTCGAGAAGTACGAGTACCGCCGTGGGTACAAGTTCTCGACCTATGCGACGTGGTGGATCCGGCAGGCCATCACACGCTCGATCGCGGACCAGGCGCGGACGATCCGCATCCCGGTCCACATGATCGAGACGATGAGCAAGCTGCGCAACGTCACGAAGAAGCTCGTCCAGGCCAAGGGCCGCGAGCCGAGTGTCGAAGAGGTCGCCGAGGCCACCGGCATCACGGTCGAAGAGGCCAAGCGGGTGATGAAGATCTCGAAGCACCCGATCTCCCTCGACCGCCCGATCGGCGAGTCCGACGACAGCTACTTCGGTGACTTCATCGAAGACGAGTCCGCGGAGAGCCCGCTGCAGGCGGCTGGCAACGAGATGTTGAAGGAGCGCATCGACGATGTGCTCTCGACGCTGACGTTCCGCGAGCGCGAGATCATCAAGCTGCGGTACGGCATCGGGGACGGGTACACGTATACCCTCGAAGAGGTCGGCCGCATCTTCCGGGTCACCCGCGAGCGTGTGCGGCAGATCGAGGCCAAGGCCGTGCGCAAGCTGCGTCACCCGGTGCGGGCGCGCCAGCTCGCGAGCTTCCTCGATGGGGTCTACGTGCCCGACGAGGCGGAGTACGAGGCCGAGGGCGGGGGCAGTTACGACTGATGCAGCTGCCTTGGGCGGCGGGCTGGAAAGGCTGACACCGCTGCCTTACGGCTCGCGCCGTAGGGACTGACGCCGGCAAATGGGGGTAGGTCGCGCTGCGTCCTACCCCCCGTCCGCGTGAGGCCCTATCATCCTCGGATGCACCCCACGCTCCAGGCGCTGCTCGAACTGCAGAAGGTCGATCGCGACATTTTCAAGGTCGACCGGGAACTGACCACTTTGCCCGAAGAGCTCGCCCGTCGCGAGGCCACCCTCGCCGCCCGCATGGCGCGGCTGGAGGAGCTGAAACAGGAGGCGGTCCAGCTCCGTTCCAGCATGAAGGAGATCGAGCACATGACCGTCGGGCGGCGCCAGCACCAGCGCAAGCTCGAGGCCGCGACGGGGTCGGGCAAGGCGGACGCCGCCCTGATCGCGAGCTACGAACACGAGATCCGCAACACCAAGCGCACGATCGCGGACGCCGAGAACGATGTGCTGCGCATGATGATGCAGCTCGAGGAGCTCGATCGCGAGGCGCGTTTGCAGCAGTCGAGCTACGACGAAGAGGCGGAGGTCTTTGGGCAGTTCCGCGCCAACGTCGAGTCCGAGACCGCCAAGGCCGAGGCGCTGCGCGCTGATTTGCTCACCAAACGCGAGGCCGTGTCTTCCGACGGCATCGAAACCTCGCAGCTCGAGCAGTACCGCGGGCTGTTGAAGACGCGCGAGGGTGAGGCGCTGGCCGAGCTGACTTCGGGCATCTGTCAGGGTTGTTTCGTCAACCTGCCGAAGAACATCGTGGTGCGCGTGGCGCGCGGGTCCGAGCTGGTGTCGTGCCCGTCGTGCGACCGGATTCTGTACGCGTATTCGGCCTGAGACCAGAGGTACCGAACCCGACCCAAAAAACAGGTGAGAGTCGCGCGCGGAGCGCGCGCGACTCTCACCTGTTTTTTGGGTCGGGTTCGGTACCTCTGGTCTCAGGGGCGTGGTGGTGTGAACCCTGGGTGGTTCCGCGCCGATTGAGCTCCTCGGAGACGAGCCGTCGGACCTCGTTCTTGTGCACGCTCCAGAGGGGCGCCAGCAGCGTGTCTGGGGTCGCGTCGCCGGTGATGCGATGCAGGATCTGGTGCGGCGCGAGGCGCTCGATGAAGTCCGCGAGCCAGTCGACGTAGGTCTCGACGGTCAGAGCCTCGACCTCGCCGTTGCGCCATTGGTGCGCGAGCTGCGTGCGACGCAGGACCATGAGGTGGTGCACCTTGACCCCGTCGACGTTGGCCTCGGCGAGGGCCTCGGCCGTGCGCTGCGCGCCTTCGCGACCGTCGTGCGGCAGGCCGAGGATGGCGTGCCCGATCGTGACGAGGTTGCGCGCGCGGATGCGGCGGCACGCGTCGTGGAACTCGGCGAGTGTGTGCAGGCGGTTGATCGCGAACAGGACGCTGTCGTTTGCGGATTCGAGGCCGAGCTCGACCCAGACGGGGATGAGGTGGTTGAGGCGGGTGAGTTGGTCGAGCGCGGCTTCGGGTAGGCAGTCGGGACGGGTTGCGAGTGAGACTCCGACGATGGGGGGGAGGTTGGCGGTGGTGGTTGAGGTGCTGGTTGTGTTTGTAGGTGGGCTGTGACGGAGCTCGCGGGCGACGATGTCGAGGACCTCGCCCAAGCGCTCGCCATCGACGTAGGTGTTGCTGTAGCTCTGGAAGTACGCGAGCACGCCGGGCGGGGTCTCGCCAGGGCGCGCACGACGCGCGATGCGCGCGCGACCCTGGGCGAGCTGCTCCGCGAGCTCGACGCCGCTTTTGGCGGCGCCGGTGCCCGAGCCCTCGATGTCGCAGTAGGTGCAGCCGCCGAAACCCTTGGTGCCGTCGCGGTTCGGGCACGACGAGCCGGCGTCGAGGGCGACGCGGTGGACGGGGCGACCGAATTGGGCGCGCATCCATGGGGCTAGGGTGCGGAAGGGAGGGGGGGCGGGCATTGGGCAGAGGGTAGCGTCGGGGGGGAGGAACGAATGGTGCCGCACACCCGGTGTCGTTTCCGACAACACGAAGTGCCGGAGCAATCTGACCCTGCGCCAACTCACTCGTCGGTACGGAGCCAGGCGATGTGCGCCGAATCCGAGAGCGCCTTGAGTTGACCGCTCGATCCCGGTGTAGGCACAACGATGGCGAGGCGCTTGCGCTCGGTATGCGTGGGATCGGGGGACGGAGCGCGATGCAGGTGAACCGGGTGCTCGGTCGTAAAGGGCGCGTGATCAGCTGGCCCAGCAACTGGGGGGCATCTCGGCGGCATCCGGGAGGGCTGCCGTTAGCATGTCGGCCCCGATCGCGTCGCCCCGACCGAGTTCACGTTTGCAGATCCAGCCCATCGTCATCGGAACCGCAGGTCATATCGACCACGGCAAGTCCACTCTCGTGCGCGTGCTGACTGGGATCGATCCGGACCGGCTCGCCGAGGAGAAGGAGCGCGGGATGACGATCGACCTCGGCTTCGCGAGCTTTGAATTGCCCGATGGGCGGCGGGTCGGCATCGTCGACGTTCCGGGCCACGAGCGCTTTGTGCGCAACATGGTCGCGGGCGCGACGGGGATCGACATCGTGCTCCTGGTGGTGGCCGCCGACGACGGCGTCATGCCGCAGACCCGCGAGCACCTCGCGATCATGCGGATCCTCGGGGTCGCGCGCGGCATCGTCGTGCTGACGAAGGTCGACATGGTCGACGAAGAGATGGTCCTGCTCGCGGAGGATGACGTGCGCGAGGCGGTCGCGGGTACGTTCCTCGCGGAGGCGCCGATCGTGCACGTCTCATCGATCCTGGGCACGGGGATCGAAGAGCTGAAGCGGCACATCGCGGCGCTTGCGAGCGAGACCGTGCCGCGCTCGGCGGAGGGGGTGTTCCGCATGCCGATCCAGCGTGTGTTCAGCGCGCGCGGATTCGGCACGGTCGTCACCGGCATCCCGATCGGCGGCACGGCGCGGGTGGGGGATGTGCTCGAGGTGTTGCCGTCGGGGCAGAAGGGCAAGGTGCGCTCGATCCAGGCCTATCATGAGGGCTCCGACACGGCGCGCGCTGGACACTCGGCGGCCTTGGCGATGGCGGACGTGGATCTCGATCGTGTCCAGCGCGGCGACGTCGTCGCGTCGCCCGGGTTCTTCCAGGCCCAGAAAATGGTGGGCGCGACGATCGAGACGCTCGATTCCGCGCTCCGGAGCGTCAACAACCGCATGCGCGTGCGTGTGCACACGGGCACGGCGGACGCGCTCGGCGAGGTCATCCTGCTCGATTCGGAGGAGCTGCGTCCGGGTGAGTCGGGCCTCGTTCAGTTCCGCCTCGAAGAGCCGCTCGTCTGCGCGCCCGGCGATCGTTTCGTGCTGCGCCTCGCGTCGCCCGTCGAGACCCTCGGCGGGGGCGTAATCCTCGAAGAGAGCCGCTATCGGCTAAAGCGCTTCAAGACCTTCATCCTCGATGAATTGCAGCGGCAGGCGAAGAGTCTCGGCTCGCCCGAGGCGCTGCTGGAGTCGTTGATGGCGCGCGCGCCAGAGCGTTGGCTCGCCGTCGATGACCTCACGCGCGGACTGAAGCGCGAGCGGATCGAGGTCCAGAAGCTGCTCGACGGCCTCGCGGCAGACGGGCGCGCGACGGCGCTCGGGCCGCAGCCGCGCTGGATCCACACCGCCACGCTCGAGCTCGTGCTCGGGCAGCTGCGCGACGCCCTCGATGGGTGGTTCGAGAAGAACCCGCTGCGCGCGCGCATGGACTTGCGCGACCTGCGCGCGGAGCTCGGGCTCGATCCGAACCTGGTCGCGGCGCTGCTCGATCGCGAAGCGGCGGAGGGGCGGGTCGTGCTCGAGGCGGGCGGGCGGCTCGGGCTCGCGGGCCGCGAGGTCGCGCTCGACCCGGGGACACGCAAGTTGGTCGACGGCCTCGGGGCGGCGCTCGTCGCCGCGCGGTTCGCGCCGCCGTCGCCGGACGAGCTCGCGGAGGCCCTCGGGGTCGCGCGCGCGGAAGTGGACCGCTGCCTGCGCCTCCTCGTCGACCTGGGCGACGTGGTGCACGTGGGCGGCGAGCTCTTCGCGTCGCGGCCGGCGATGGAAGAGGCCAAGGGTGCGCTCATCGCGAACTGCGAGAAACACGGCAGCGTCGAGATCCCCGAGCTCCGGGATGCCCTCGACACGACCCGCAAGTTCTTGATCCCGATGCTCGAGTACTTCGACGCGCAGGGGGTCACGCAGCGCAAGGCCGGACGGCGGGTCCTACGGCGTCACTGAGCGCGAATCTGCGCGCTCGAGCGCCGTGTTCCGCGCCGGGACTGCTTCGCCCGCGGTGTGGGTGCCCGCGGTGTGGGTGCCCGTCGGGTGGGTGCCCGTCGGGTGGGTGCCCTTCGGGTCGGTGCCCTTCGGGTGGCGGCATTTTTTTTCGCGCGACGCCTGACACCGGGCCACACGGCGTTCGTCGTCTCTATGTGCGAGAGGCTCGGATTCGGAACGCCGCGGGCGAGGGGGGTCTCGGGAGGGGACGGCGGCAGCGATTCGGTGTCGGGACTCTCGTTCGGTCACGGAGAGCGCCGATAGCGACTTCGGCGCGGTTCTCCGACCCTCTCACCCGTGGGACTGGGGTGTCGCGCCTTCACTCGCACTCGCACCGACGACCGCACCTACGCCCGCGGCGCCCAAGGCGCCTCCGAGACGATGGCCCACGATCCCTCGCGCATGCAGCCCAACTCCCCCGCCGACCGCAACCGTTCCGATGCCTCGTCGAATGCGGTCCCCCAATGGTTCGATGCCGACGGCTCGACACCGACCCGCAACGACGATGGCGCTGCGTTCGCCGAGGCGGTCGAGTTCGGTGAAGGTGAACCGGTGCGCGTCGCCCCCGCGCCGGGCCCGGCGCCGGCCCTGGCGGTCGGCGCCCTCTCGGACGATCTTCTCGCCGTAGGCAAGCAGCCCAGCTGGCTGCTCGAGCTCGAAGGTGACCGGAACAAGAACGCCGCCGACATGGCAGTGACTCAGGTCGAGGACCTCGGCATCGAGACCTCGTACGTGGAACCCGAGACCACGGGCAGCATCGTGACCCGCGCGCTCGCGCCGGCTGGCCTCGCGCTTTTGTTGTCCTTCGCCAGCGTCGCTGGTTTCGCCGTCTGGAAGTCGTCGAACCAGGGCGTCAGGCCGCTCCAGGCCGATCCGCTCACGATCGACCCAGCGACCCTCGCGAAGAACGACAAGGCCGAGCTCATCGCGCCGCCGGGATTGAACGGCGCCTCTGGTGCAGGGCCGGTGCGCGAGGGAACGAACCGCGCAGGAGCGCTCGTGCGCATCGATTCGCGCGCACCTTCGACGGCGCCAGCGGTCGACTCGCTTGGACGCTCAGCGGCCCCTTCAGGGACGCGAGCGAACCCGACCGTCGCCGCCACCGCCACGACGCGGCTCGACCCCGGCGCGGTTGCCCAGGCGCGGGTGCTGCCCAGCGCCTTGCCCCAGACGCCCGTCGACTCGCAGGAGGGCACACCGACCTCGGTTCCGAAGACGTCGAACGACGAGGCGCCGGCTGGGGTCCGGACCGCCGCGATGGCCGACGAGGCCTGGTTCCAGGAGCTCTTCGCCGAATCGACCGGGACGCCGGAGGGCGCGCCCGCTCCGCAGCAGGGCACCGAACGGACCGACACGCTCCTCGGGTCCGTGCTCGCATTCCACAAGCAGCAAGACGCCCCCGATGCGCGGCAGGAGTCGGCGCCAACGGTGGGCGGGTCGCAGGCCGGCGAGGAAGAATCGGTCCGGCTCGCCCAGATCCCGGCCGCAGGCGCCGAGGGGCTCTATGCGCGGGCGACTCGCACCGACGCGGCGCGAGTCTCGAATGACCAGGAGCTGAGCCAGTTGCTCGATTCTCTCCTGGCAGAGAGGCGAGGGCGAGTGGGCCAGCCCAGCGCGGGTCGCTCGAACGGGGCGACGGAGACGGTCGGTCAGTTGTCGCTCGTTACGCCGAAGCCAGCGGTGGAATGGGTGACCGGTGCGCCGACCGAGGAGGAGCCGTTGTCGACCGAGGGCGAGTTCCTCGCTGACGTCGTTCCCACGGAGCCGTTGCCCCTCGTCACAGACGAAGAGGCCGTCGGCGGCGACTGGGAAGACCTCGCACTTGCGCGAGGAGGGTCACCCTTCACGGCTTGGTTCGACGAGGTCGACGAGGACGTCGAGGTCGACGAGGACGTCGCAGACGTCGCGGACCTCGACAGCGAACCCGACGCGTCGATGGGCGAACTCGAACCGAGCGGGTCGACTCCGATGGAGTTGGAGGAACTCGCATTGAGCGTCGAGCCGTTCGAGGCCCCCGCCGAGTCCATGGCCTCCGCCGTGGGCGAACCCGAGGCCATCGCGGTGGACAACTCGGTGGCCCCAGCGACGGCTCTGCCCGACGCCGAGCCCAAGTTCCTACGGGGGGTCACCGATCGTGTGCACATGACGCCGGTCCAGCTGCCCGCCACGGGCGCGCCCACAGTGGCCATGCCCGAGACCCTCGGACCGGTCTTCGACGAGGCCGAATTCGACGCGCTGCTCGCGGGCCACGTGGGCGGCCAGGCCGCGCCCTACGCGTCGGGCCTCGACGTACGAGAGGAGCCCGTGGTGCAGGCTGAGCCCGCGCCCGAGGTCCACTCCGGGGCTCCGACGGTCACCATTGAGGTGCCGGCGGAACCCAGCCCGACCGCGACCGCGATGATTCCCTCGCCGACGGCACCAGCCGCGGTCGTCGAAGTGACCGACGTCGTTCAGGTCGGTCCGGTGGCCGTGACCGTCGAGGACAAGGGGCCGCGCAGTGTCCTGCGCCGGGCGGACGACTCTGGCCGCTGGATGCAGCCTGATGTGCCGAACTCGGCGGTCCAGGGGCTCGAGTTCCTGCTCACCCCGAACACGGGCGACGTGCGGGTGGTTTTCGGCGGCGGCGATGCCTTCGAGGGGCGGCTTCACGGGGTCGGCAAGGGCCTGATCGCGCTCGATATGAAGCTCGGACGCCTGACTCTGGAGGGCCGTGGCCTCGTGCGCATCGAGCGCCTCGCGCCCGACGGCGCGACGACCCGCGCTGCGGAGCGCAAGATCAACGACACGTCCGGACTCGAGGAAGTGCGCGTGACGGTCGATGGCGGGGTTTTCACCGGGCACTTGGTCTCACGGGAGGGCGACCGAGTCACCTTGATTCTGAAAGAGGGTTACCGAATGACGGTCGAGGCCCTCGATGTGGCGCCAGTCGGCCCCCGTCGCGCGTCCTCGACGCTGAAGATCCAGCGCCCCGGGTCGCGGAAACCGGGGGAGTGAGGGCGATCCCGCTTGTGGCGAGTCCGTGAGGACTGCGTCCGTGAGGACTGCGTCCGTGAGGACTGCGTCCGTGAGGACTGCGTCCGCCAGGACTGCGTCCGCCAGGACTGCGTCCGCCAGGACTGCGTCCGCCAGGACGGCGTCCGCTAGGACGGCGTCCGCTAGGACTCTGAAGGCTCGGTGATGGGCGCGCGCTCGGTCGCTGATCGAGTGCGACTTCGGCCATCCGCTAGGCTAGAGGGCCCAGGGCTAGCGCCCCGTGTCCACGATGCCGACGATCCTGACTGCAATCGCCTGCACCCTGTCGCTGCTGTTGTCTGCTGACGACGAGACGCTGCAGGAGTTCAAGAAGTACTTCAAGCGTTACACCACCTCCGCCGAGCGTGTCGAGGCCGTCCTGGCCCTGGAGCGTATCGAGGACCCTGGGGTGGTCGACGTCCTGGCGCCGCTGCTGGGTGACGAGGACCCGGTCGTCGTCGACGCGACACGCCGGGTGCTCTCGGCCTTCAAGTCGCCGGAGCCGGTCCAGCGCTTGGTCGAGCTCCTCGAGCGCTCCAAGAAGGAGCCCGAGCGGGTCGGCATCCTGAACGTGCTGCAGCTCGGCAAGTACCGCACCGAGGGCGAGGTCGTGCCGAAGTGCCTGTCCGACCGGGCCTGGACCGTGCGGCGCGCCGCGGTCGAGGTGCTCGTCGCGGGGGCCGCGGAGGGCGTCGTGCCGCTCATTCGGCCGCTGTGCGCCGACAAAGAGGTCGCCGTGCGCTGCGCGGCGCTCGACGGTCTCGCCGCGCTCGGCACCCACGAGGTCCGCGGACCGGCTGTGGTGGCCCTGGCCGACCCGGCTTGGCAAGTGCGCGCCAGCGCGATCGCCGCCCTCGGCCGCGTGCGCCACAAGGACTCGATCCCGCCGCTCCTCGAGCGCCTCGAGCACGAAGAAGGTCGCCTCAAGGCCGACGCGGCGTCGGCCCTCGACGCGCTCACCGGCCGTAACTTCGGTGCGCGGCTCGAGCTCTGGAAACAGTTCTGGACGAGCTACGGCGACCGCTACGAGATCCCCACCGACGAGGATCTCGCGAAACTGCGGGCCAAACAGGCCGAGCGCAAGGCCGAGTACAACGGCGCTCCCGGCGCCACCGTTTACCACGGCATCGACACCCCGAGCCGCCGGGTGGTGTTCGTGATCGACATCTCGGGCTCGATGGAGGACGAGGTCGTCGAGCGCGAGAAGTTCGCGGCCGGCAACTATCCGTCCTACTCGCGCATCGACATCGTGAAGACCGAGCTCGCGCGCACGATCGAAGTGCTCGAGTCGTACGTCGAGTTCCAGATCATCGCCTTCGCCACCGAGACCCGTCCGTGGAAGAAGGACCTCGTCGGGGCCAACGTGCTGAACAAGTCGAGCGCGCAGGAGTTCGTGAAGCGCCTCCAGCCCCTCGGGGGCAACTCCAAGGGGGACCTCGCGACCGCCGGTCTCGTCGGCGCCGCGAACCTCGAAGCGGGCAAGACCAACACCTTCTCTGCGCTCTCGGAGGCGCTGCGGCTCCAGAGCGGGTCCGGCACCCGCGAGGCCTACGCGCTCGAGATCGACACTGTGTTCTTCCTGTCAGACGGCAAGCCGACGGTGGGCACGTGGATCGACACCGAGGACATCCTGCGCGAGGTGCGAACGGGCAACGCCCTGCGCAAGGTCGTGCTGCATACGATCGCGATCGGCCGCTTCGACAAGACCTTCATGCGCCGCCTCGCCGAGGAGAACGGTGGGGTCTTCGTCGATCTAGGGGGTTGAGGGTCGAGACCAGAGGTACCGAACCCGACCCAAAAATTAGGCGAGAGTCGCGCGCGCGGAGCGCGCGCGACTCTCGCCTAATTTTTGGGTCGGGTTCGGTACCTCTGGTCTCGACCCCTCAGGTCTTTAGTTGACGCCGCCCCCGTGGCCGCGTACTCTTTCGCGCCTCATCGGGGTGTGGCTCAGCTTGGTAGAGCGCTGCGTTCGGGACGCAGAGGTCGGAGGTTCAAATCCTCTCACCCCGACCAACCTGCCCTGCCCTCTTGGGATCCCTGCGGGATCCCAAGAGGGCAGGTTCGGTTTCTGCGCCGATCCTGAACGCATCGGCGGGCCGCGTCTCGATTCGGGTCGCTGAATTGGGGGCCGGGGCTTGCAAGGGCCTCGAAGGGGCGCCATCCTCTCCCTGGTCGAGGCCGCGTCCGGGTGGTGACTGCCCCCGGGCCCCTCAGCAGGTGGCGACCTGCACCTCTGGGTTTCCCGTGTGGACGCCCCTGCCGCGCGCCCCGTTCGGCGGTGCCCGGGACCGCACTGATGCTGTGAACATCGTGGGCGCCTTCGCCCTCTGAGCATTTTTCTTGGCTACCCGAGCGTCGGCTCACCCCGTGGACGTCTTCCAGGGGGGAGCTCGCGTGAAAGGCCCCTCGCAGCGGGGTGCCACGGGCGGCGCGCTGGACCTCGTTGGGGGCCCCGGCGGCGAATATCTCCCCCGAGGATCGTGACTTGACCTCCCCTGAGAGCGGCACCTCCGGTGCGCAACAGAACCTCCCCTTCGGCGCTCTGCCCGATGCCGATGGAGACCAGAAACGCCGCCGCACCCGCCGTGGTGGTCGCCGCCGTCGCCGCCGGAAGCCCGGTGACCAGGAGGGCGAGGACGGCGCCGAGGTCGACTCCGAGGGTGGCTCGGACGAGGGCTCGGACGAGCGCCAGAATGATCGCCCGAACGAAAGCTCTGACGACTCGGGCGAAGCCCCGAGCGCCACGCGCAACGAGGCCCAACGCGGCCCACGCGGTGGCGCCGATGCAAGCCGGGCCGAGTACCGAGATTCAGCTGGCGACACTGGCGGGCCCGGCGCGCCGGGGACAGGCAAACGTCGGCGGCGCGGCCGCAAACGTGACCGCGCCCTCGACGACACCGCGCGACCGCCAGGGGGCGACTCGCGCGAGCACGCCGAACACGGCGGTCAGAGGCCGCCCCGTCCCGGCTACAAAGAGCGCCCTGACGGCGCCCGTCGACCGAGCGACAGCGAGATCGACCCAGAGTCGGAGGTCGCTGACACCTTCGATCCGAGCGAGTCCGAGGGCGAGCTCCCCGGGGATCGCGACCCGCGCGCGAAACAGCCCTTGCCGCGCGAGGCCGGCGGGATGCTCGTGATCGACAAGGGAGGCATCGGCCTGCTCCGCCAAGAGGAGTACCAGTGGCTGCCGTCCAAGTGGGACATCTACGTCCCGAAGCGCCTGGTGCAGGTGTACAAGCTGCACGACGGCATGCTCGTGCACGGCCGTGTATCGAAGGGCTTCAAACACAAACTCCAGCTCGATGACGTGCTGACCATCGACGGCAAGGAGCCCAAGGCCTGGAAGAACAAGCTCGCCTTCCATAGCCTCACGAGCGTCGACCCCGACTTCCACTACGCGATCGGCGACGAGACCGGCGAGGTCGCGATGCGTGTCGTCGACCTCCTGGCGCCGATCGGGCGCGGGCAGCGCGCGCTGCTCGTCGCGCCGCCGCGCACGGGCAAGACGACCATCTTGCGTCAATTCGCGGCGGGGATCGAGAAGGCGTACACCGACGTGCACCTCTTCGTGCTCTTGATCGACGAGCGCCCCGAAGAGGCCACGGAATGGAAACGCTCCGTCGAGCGCGGCAAGGTGTTCGTCTCGACCTCCGACGAGACGGCCAAGCACCACATCGAGGTCGCCGAGATGGTTTGGCGACGTGTGTGCCGACTCGTCGAGTGTGGCGAGGACGTCGTGTTGCTGCTCGACTCGATCACGCGCCTCGCGCGCGCCTTCAACAACCAAGCCGCGAGCGGCGGGCGCACGATGTCCGGCGGTCTCGACAGCCGCGCGATGGAGCGCCCGCGCAAGATCTTCGGGTCCGCGCGCAACACCGTCGAAGCGGGCAGCCTGACGATCGTCGGCACGTGTTTGATCGACACGGGCTCGCGCCTCGACCAGCTCGTGTTCGAGGAGTTCAAGGGCACCGGCAACTCCGAGATCGTGTTGTCGCGCAAGCTCGCCGATCGACGGATCTTCCCGGCGATCGACGTCGAGAAGTCGGGCACGCGCAAGGAGGAGAAGCTGCTCGGGATGAAGCGTTTGCGCCAGGTCCACACCCTGCGCCGGGTGCTCAACCGGATGCACTTCGCGGAGGCGATGGACCTCCTCGTCACGCGGCTCGGCGAGGCCGAGAAGACCTCCGATTTCCTCGAGCGCTTCACCATCGACCCAGAGGCTTGACCAGCACGGGGGCCTGATCGAACCGGAACCCTGATCGACCTCGATCCTCGGGGCGGAGTTCCTGGCGGCGCTCGAGTGACTCACCGGGCGGGCTCGGGTAGGGATGCATCCATGTCGGAGCACGCAGCGGTGACACATAGCGTCGGAACCATCGACGCGGACGACGTCCTCGTCGCCGTCGGGCTGGTGAAGCGCTTCGGCGCCGTGCTCGCCGTGGACCGCGTCAGCTTCCGCGTGCGGCGCGGCGAATTGGTCGGCTTCCTCGGCCCGAACGGCGCCGGCAAGAGCACGACGATGCGCATGCTCACGGGCTCGCTCGTGCCTGACGAGGGCGAGGCGCTCGTGCGCGGCCTGTCCGCGACAGGGCCGAACCTCGCGGCGCGCAGCGCCGTCGGTTACCTGCCCGAACACACCCCCCTCTACCGCGAGATGCGGGTCGACCGTTACCTCGAGTTCGTCGGCCGCTTGCACGGCCAACGCGGCGCGACGCGCAGGTCCGCCATCGAGCGTGTGGTCGAGGCCACCGACCTCGCCGGCTACACCCACCGCCGCATCCACACCTTGTCGAAGGGGTATCGACAACGGGTCGGATTGGCCCAGGCGCTCTTGCCGGACCCCGAGGCGCTGGTGCTCGACGAGCCGACGAGCGGCCTCGACCCGGCCGAGATCGTGCGCATCCGCGACCTCGTCGTGCGCCTCGCCGAAGAGAAGACGATCCTGCTCTCGACCCATGTCCTGCCCGAGGTCGAGGAGGTCTGCCGCCGCGTCGTGATCCTCGCCGGCGGCCGGGTGGTCGCCGACGGCGGCGTGCTCGAGCTCGCGGAGGGCGTGGGGGAGGCGCTCGGGGTCACGCTCGGGGGCCTCGAGACGCGGGCCGACGAAGACCGCGCTCGCGCGCTGCTCACCACCGTCGAGGGTGTCGGCGGCGTCGCCGTCGCCTCGCGCGGCGAGGCGGGGCGCGTGCGCTTCCTCATCGAGGTCGAGGATCGCTTCAGCACGGCCGAGCGCGTCGCGCGCGCGCTCTTCGCGGCTGGGCTGATCCCCATCGAGCTGCGCCACGAGGTCGCGACGCTCGAGCGGATCTTCCTGCAGCGCACACGGAACGCCGGTCGAGCGCCCGAGGACCCATCATCGCCGCAGCAGCCGCGCGATCTCGACGACGACGCAGCGACGCGGTCAACCGGCTCGCGCTCTGCGGCGTCGCGCTCCAACGGAGGCGCCGCGTGACGCGCATCATCGCGGTGCTCCGTCGCGAGCTCGGCGCGCTCTTCGAGGCGCCGATCACCTACGTCGCGCTCGCGCTCTTCGTGGTGGTGCTGCCGCTCTTGTACTTCCTCGTCGGATTCCCGATCGGACGCCAGCCGTTGCCAGGGCTCTTCGAGGGCGGCCAGGCGAGCCTGATCGTGTTGTTTACCTGGTTGCCCTTCCTCTTGGCGTTGCTTGTGCCCGCGCTGTCGATGGCCGCGTGGGCCGAGGAGCGACGTTCGGGCACCGAAGAGCTCCTCCTCACCTGGCCGGTGCGGGCGTACGAGGTCGTGGTCGGCAAGTTCCTCGCGCACTGCGCGCTGATCACGTTGCTCATCGCCGTCGCGGTGGTGCCGACCGCGCTGTCGGTCGCGCGCCTCGGTGCGCTCGACTGGTCGACCGCCTGGGTCGGGCTCGCGGGCGCGACCTTGCTCGGCGCCGCGTACTGTGCGCTCGCGCTCTGGGTCTCAGCGCTCGCGCGCGAACAGCTCGCGGCGTTCCTGATGGGGGCCTCGTTGCTGCTCGCGTTGTGGGGCCTCGGCCTCGCGGTGACGCTCCTGCCGGCGCGCTTCGCGGCGTTCGTGGACTACGGAGCGCCGACGTCGCGTTTCCTCGGCAGCAGCGCGCTCGGCGTCGTCGATGCCCGCGACGGGGTGTATTTTGTTTTGCTGATCACATTCGGGCTGGTCCTGAACGTCGTCGCCGTCGAGCGTCGGAGGTGGCGTTGATGGTGACGTCGCAGCCTCGAGCTGACGGCGCGCCGCGTCGCGGGCTCGCGCGCCGCGACGCGCGTTGGAACGTTTGGCTCAGCGTCGTGCTGCTCGCCGGCATCGTCGTGCTCGGCAACTCGCTCGCGCACGACCGCCTCGCCTTGCGGCGCGACCTCTCTGCCGACCAGCTCTACGCCGTGGCGCCCGTCACGCAACGGATCCTCGCTGGTCTCGAGGACCGCTTGCAGGTGCGCACGTACTTCACGCGCGACACGCAGCTCGGTGACGTCGCCCTCGGGCGCGCGCGCATCGAGGCCCAGCTCGCGGAGTTCCGCGCCCTCGGCGGCGAGGATCTCGAGCTCGTCGAGTACGACCCGGTCGCCTCGAGCGCTGCGCGCAGCGATGCAGAGCGCGCCGGAATCCGGCCCGTGCCCGTCGCGCGTCAGCGCGGCGCCGAGACGATCCAAGAGGAGATCTGGCTCGGCCTCGTCCTGCGGTATCGTGGTCGCGAGCAGGTCATCCCCTTCGCGGTCGCTTGGCGCTTCGAGGTGCAGTTCGCGTCGGCCGTGCACGCGCTGACGCGCGATCGGCGCACCGTCGTCGGCTTCCTCGACGCGCCGGTCGCGCCGCGGAACCCGTCCGCGGGCAATCCGGCCGGGTCCGGGAACGCGGAGCCGCCGACACCGGGCTGGCCGACCTTCGGCATGGTGCAGGGACAGCTCGCGCGCACCCACGTTTCCCGCCCGGTCTACGGCCTGGCCGAGGGTCTGCCGGTCGCGCCGGACATCGACGTGGTCGTGGTCGTTGCGTCCCAGGGAATTCACCCGCGCGCCGTGTTCGAGCTCGATCGTTTTGTGCAGCGCGGCGGGTCGTTGATCGTGGCGGTCGATGACCCGGTGTTCAACGGCCTCAACGGCGCCGCGCGCCTCGCGACGCCGGAGGGGCCGGTGCAAGGCGAGCTCGGAGTGCTGCTGCGCGGGATCGGCGCGGACGTGCGCACGAATCGCTGCGTCTGGGATCCGGAATGGCAGACGGCGCACGGCGCGGTGCGTCTCGGGGCGGATGGTCAGCCCATTCGTGTCACCGCGCGCTCTCCGGCCGTCGTCACTGCGCCGAAGGCCGGCCTCTCGCAGTCGCTGCCACCGACCCGGGATCTGCCACAGGTCACGTTCTATTGGGCGCACCCGATCGTCGACGCAGAGAGGAACCCGCCGCCCGAGCAGGTGCGCCGCGAAGACCTCGTCTGGACGAGCCCACGCGCGCGCCTCACCGGGACCTTCGCCGCCATGCCCGTTGACCCTCAGGAGCTCGCGACCATCGACGTGTCGCTCCGCACGGTCGAGAGCGCGTCGTTTGTCCTCGCGGCGGCCTTCACCGGCAACCTGCCGAGCTCGTTCCGTGGGCGCGCGGTGCCCGAGGCGAACAATCCGCTCGGGGGCACCGGCGCGACGCTCGTCGTCGAGCCGAGTCCGATGCCGCCTGGCGGGCGCTGCGGCTCGGTGGTCGTCGTAGGTGACGCCGATTGGCTGCGGGATCCGGAGGGTACGCGCTCGCTCGGTGTCATCAACGACTTCGCCGACGCGGGCGGCTCGCTGTTCCTCGAGAACCTCGTCGACTGGCTGATCCTCGACGAGGACTTGATCGCGTTGCGCTCGCGCATCCCGCGCGAGCGGCCGCTCGTCGATTTCGAGCACGAGGCCTTCATTGCGCGCGGCTTGCTCGATGTCGACCCATACCCGACGGACTTCGAGCGGCGTGAGCGCGAGCGCCTTGTCGACGAGGCCCGCGCGAGCGCGCGGCTGCGTCGCTGGCGCACCATCCTCGGCCCGATCGCTGCGGCTCTGGCGATCCTGGCGGTCGTCGGGGTGGGGTGGAATCTGCGTGAACGACGCCGGCCCGGACTCGCGCCTCGGTCAGTGGATTCCGGGACAGGTGGTGTTCGATGAGGATCGTGCCGCGCAACTACGTGCTCGCCGCCGTACTGGTGGCGCTGGGCGCGGCGCACTTCGTGCCCAAGGGTGAGCAGCGACCGCAACGCGAGGTCGTGCGCCTCGCGCCCGAACTGTCACTCGAATCCGCACACAGGATCGAGCTGCGCGGCGCTGGGAGGAATGTCACGATCGAGCGTGCAGGGGAGGCAACGGCCGATCGGGATGCGATCGGGAATTGGGTGCTGCCCGAGCTGTTTGGTTATCCGGCGGATCGAACGTTGGTGCAGCTCGTGCTCGCGCGCCTCGCGGAGCTGTCGACTCTCGACCTGTTGACCGAGGACCCGGCGCGACACGGCGAGTACGGGCTCGCCGCCGGCCAAGGACAGGAGCTCGTTGTGCGCGACGCACAGGGCCGCGCGCTCATCGAGCTGGCGATCGCGCGCAGCGCAGCGGGCGCCGCGTTCGTGCGGCGCGCGGGAGAGGCGGCCGTGTACGGGGCCGGCGCGCTGCCCACGACCTCGTCGGACGTGCAGGCTTGGCGCAGGCAGATGTCGTTGCTCGGCCTCGAGGCCCGGCTCGTGCGCCGCATCGAGTTCAGCGGGCCGGCGCTCGCCGCGCCTTACGTGCTCGAGCGCGGCGAGAATCGCATCGACCGTTGGCGCGATGGCGCGGGCCGCGAGCTGCCGAAGGACGCCGTCGAGCGCATCGTGCGCGAGGCGGTCGAGATCTACCCCGAGCGGGTGCTCGGGCCGGGGGTCGAGGTCGGCGCGACGGGAGCTGCGGATTCGCCGCTAGCCGCGGGAGCTTGGCTGCACATCACCGCGCAGTCGTTCGACGGCAACGAGGCGAGCGCGGATGTCGCAGCGCCGCCTGAGGACGGGCTCGTGCCAGCGGTCGGGGCCGTGGGGCCGTGGTTGCTCGGTGTACGGCGGACTTCGCTCGAGCGGTTGAAGACGCGCCTCGAAGCGCTTTGAGGGCGAATCGGCGTACCGCTACTCGCGGGGTGATTCACTCGCGGGGTGATTCACTCGCGGGGTGGTTGACGCGCGGAGTGGTTGACGCGCGGGGTGATGACGCGCGGGGTGATGACGCGCGGGGTGATGACGCGCGGGGTGATTGACGCGCGGGGTGATGACGCGCGGGGTGATGACGCGCGGAGTGATTGACGCGCGGAGTGATTGACGCGCGGAGTGATTGACGCGCGGAGTGATTGACGCGCGGAGTGATTGACGCGCGGAGTGATTGACGCGCGGGGGTCGCCGAATCGTCGTACGGTACCAGGTACGCGGCGCCGATTCGCGCTGGGTTGCCGGGAGCGCGCGCTCCGCGCGCGACGCGCGCGGAGCGCGCGCTCCCGGCAACCCAGCGCGAATCGGCGCCGCGTACCTGGTACCGTACGACGATTCGGCAGTCCAGGCATGGAGCTCCGACATGCAGGGGATCGTGCACATCGCACCCTCCATCCGAGGTGTGCACCCGGAAAAGAATTCCCGATCCGTAGGGAAAGGCTTTCTGCGGCCGGGTTCTCGGCGCCCGCGCCTCAAGACGAGCCCAGGGGCCGCCGACAACCGAGGGACGACTCGCTCGAGCTCGTGCCCCCATGTCCCAACGCAACCCCGCCGGCGAACACGCGCTCCCCGTGCTGCTCTTCGGCGCGCAGGGTGTCGAGTTCCTCAGCGCTGGCACGAGCCAAGCGGTCTACCTGCGATCCGATGGGCCGGTCGAGGTCGGCGCGGGCGCAGCGCTCATCGCCGCAGAGCTGCTCGTGAGTCATGGGCAGGCGCCGGGTCCGTGTGTGCTCGCGCTCGGAGGCGCTTGGACCTCGCAGCGCGTCATCAACCTGCCCCAAGTCGCGCGGCGCGACCTCGAGGTCGTTCTGCAGCGCAAGGCTGCGGCGCTGCTCGAGACGGAGCCGGACGAGGCGCTGTTCGCTGCCTTGCCGCTCGACATCGAGGAGGGCGCCAAAGAACACAAGTGGATGGTGCTCGCCACGCGGCGCCGCGCGTATCTCGCGCTGCGTTACGCCCTGCGTGAGCGCGGCTTCCGGGTGCGCAAAGCGGTCTCCGAGCGCATGGCGTTGGCGTCCGTCGTCGAGCGAACTTTTGGGACGGGCTCTGCGCAAGGCCGCACACCGGCTTCCGGGACGGGCGCCACTGCGGATACCACTCCGCATATCGCTTCGGAAACCACTGCAGATACCACTGCGAGCGACGCTGTCGAGGCCACCATCGTCGTCGGCATGGAGAGCGGCGCGATCGCCGTGCACCTCTTGCACGGCGGTGACCTCGTGCACCAATCGGTGCTGACGGCCCACTTCGACGACGACGCCGCGATGGCCAAGGCGCTCGTCCAAGAGCTGCGCGGCTTCGATGCGTTCTGGCGCCGCCGCAGCCGAGGCGGCACGGTCGGGCGTGTCGTCCTCGTCGGCTTCGGGCCGCGTTGGGCGGATCGCCTGGTGTTCGCGGCCCGCGCGGCGATCCCGCAGGCGATCTGCGAGCGCCTGTTGCACGAGGGGCAGAGCGAGTCCCAGGCGGCTCGCCCGACGGCGCTCGCTGCATGCCGCACCGAGACGAAGCTGCAGTTGAGCCTCGACCTGCCGCTCTCGCCGAGTCGCGGAAGCCTCGCGGCCATCGGTGTCGCGAGCGTCGTGGTGGCGGCGTGTCTGGCACTCGTCGCTGTCGAGGATCTCGACGCGCGCGAGGCGCGATTCGACTCCGAGCGTGCAGCGCTCGAGGTCCGATCCGTCGACCACGACGAGCTCCTGAAGCGCGAGCAAGAGATCACCTGCGGCCTCGACCTGCTCGGTCGGCACCGCCGGCGAATCGAGTACTTGGGCTCGCGCGGCCTGCCGTTCGAAGACCTGCTGCGCGACACCCTCGACGTGATCGGGGGGCGCGGCGCGCTCACGAGCGTGGCGGTCTCGCTCGGCGGGCTCGAGCCAGGGCGTGTGACGATGACGGGCCGCATGCCCAGCGAACCGATCGCGACGCAGTCGGCGATCGAAGGGATGCTCGAGGCGGCAGAGCACACCGTGACCCTCAAGAGCTTCGAGGTCGCGACGCCCCGCGCAGGGTCGGACCGCGCCACGACGTTGGAGTTCACAGCCGAGGCGCGCCTCGAGGTGCATCCATGAGCGCAGTGACACAGAACCTGCGCGGCGTTCGGCAGCTGCGAGTCCACTTGCGTTACCTGCCCGCGGCGCTCGTGCCCTTGGCGCTGGCTGGGGTCACCGTGCCGGCGGTGACGAACTTCGGCGCGGGCAGCGAGTCACTCGCCCGCGAGCGCTTGCGCGCTGATCGCGCGGCAGCCGCCCAAGCGCGCGTGGAGTCGTTCGGCGACCCGTCCCAACTGCACGACATCGTCGCGGCGATCGCGGTCCTCGAAGGCCTCGTGCCGGGGCCGTCGAGCGAAATCGAGCTGTTCAACCGGCTGCGTTTCGTTGGTGACGAACTAGATCTCGGCCTGACGAACACCGAGGTCGGGCATGCCGTCGATCTCGGGCTCGACATCGCTGGCGTGTCGGTCTTTCAGCGCGAGGTCTCGCTCGCGGGGCGCGCCACACTCGGGGCCCTGGTCGATTGTGTCGGGATGCTGCGCACACAAGGGATACCCGTTGTGGTGCTCGAGGTCGCGCTCTCCCGCGGCGCACCGGACGAGCGCCAATTCCAATTCCAGCTCCGCCTCGGCGTGCTGCACCGCGCGCCTTCGACCGTTCAGGTCGGAGCGGCAGGCGACGGGACCCAATCCAACGCCATGGGCGAAGGCTCCGACCCCATGGGAAGCAAGGACCGCGCTCGATGAACCCGAAACAACAGAAGTTCGTCATGGCTGCGCTCGGCGCCGTCGCTGCCGCCGTGTGGGCCCCTCGCTTTTTCGGCGGGGACCCGGTCTCTGAGAGCTCGAGCCAGGTCGCGCTCGGCCCGAGTGAGGAGGAGGTCAGGGCCATGACTCTGGCGGTCACCGGCGAGTCGAGCGCAAGCTCCCGCCCCGGCACGGCGACGGGCGCCGGGGTCCCAGCGATCGACCTCGCTCCGCAACCAGGAACCGACGCGCGCGACGGCATCGCGATGCTGCTCGAGGGCCTCGGCAACTTCAAGCCCTCGCGTGACGTCCGTAGCCTCGACGACATCGCGAGTGAATGGGTCTCCGCGCAGCAACGCGCGGGCGCCGGCGCGATCGCGGCGCAGGCCTCGAGCGGGCAGACCGCGCCACGAGTCCACTCGAACACCACCGTCCACGGCGCGGACCAAGCGACGATGTCGGGCCCCGCAGCGCTGGATCAATTCCTCGCGGCGCATCCGTTCCGTGGGACCGTGCTCTTCGCCGATGACCGGGTCGCGTTGCTCGGGCCCCTCGCGCTGCGAGTCGGTGACGAAGCGCTCGGCGGCGATGTCGTCGTCGTCCGTATCGACGCGCAGCGCTTGACACTCAGCCATCGCGGGATCTCGCGCGAGCTAGCGCTGCCGCCCATTCGAGCCGTCGAGTCCCAGCGCGGCGAGGGCACCACTGGCGTGCCCGGCGGTCCTGTCGTCCCAGCCCCGATCGAAGCCGGCAGCGGCGCGCCCGCGCCGACCCCCAACGGCCCCCCTTGATCCCGACATGAGTCTTCGCCAACGCCCGAGCCTTCGACGCTTCGCCGACTCGGGGCTGCGCCGCCCGCTGTGGGGCGGCGTCACGCCCACATACGCGGTGCTCTCGCTCGCGCTGATCGTCGCGGGCTGCAAGGCCCTCGACCTCGAGCCCTCGATCGGCTTCAAGAACCCGAAGGCGCTCGACGTGATCCACAAGTCGCCGAACCTCGCTGACCTCGACACGGCCGAGCTCGAGTACCCGTGGAGTCACGGCGGCCCAGAGGATTTCGTGTTGCAGGAGGACGGGGTTGTGACGAGCTCGCGGATCGGCGGCGACGAGCTCGTCGCGCTGAACTTCCGCGACGTCCCGCTCGCCGAGGCGCTGGCGCTGATCTCCGATCGGGCCGGCATCAACATGATCCTCGATCCGGGTCTGAACCAGCCCATCAACGCCTCGTTCCCGGCGGTCACCCTCGACAACGCGCTGCGTGTAATCCTGGACCGCAGCGGCTTCGAGCTCGTAGAGGAGCCGGCCGGCATCTTCTGGGTTCGCGACCTCGCAGCGACAGGCGGCCAGGTGGTCACGTTCACGCTCGGCGCGCTCTCGGCGACCGATGCGGCGGCATCCCTCACTTCACTGCTCGGAAGCAACGCGACCGTTATAGCGGACACCAACCAGAACATGGTCGTCGTGCGCGGCGATCGCGATGTTGTGAGCGTCGCGCGCACGTACCTCGAGCGCGCGGACCGCGTCAAGCCGCAAGTGCTGATCGAGGTACAGATCCTCGAGGCCAAGATTGACGAGAACTTCGAATTTGGCGTCGCGCACCTGATCCAGGGCACCCTCGATGGCGAGCTGCTGAATGTCTCGCAGAACCTCGGGACGCAGAACGCGGGGTTGTTCAGCGGAGTCCTCAACTTCGCCAATGGGGACGTGCGGACCGCGATCAACGCGTTGCAGGACTACGTCGACCTCGAGGTGCTCAGCACCCCCTGTGTCCTCGTCGTCACGAACCACACGGCCAAGATCGAGGTGATCCAGGAGGTGCCGTATGTCGAGGTTACGACGGATACGGCGACCGCGGCGGGCGGCAACCAGACGACCCAGGAAACGATCGCCTACAAGAACGCAGGGATCATGCTCGAGGTGCTGCCCGTCATCCAGGACAGCGGCATCCTGCAGATCACGATCAAGAATGAGCTGTCCGAGATCGTGGGTCGTTTCCGCGACATCCCGATCGTCGACAAGCGCACTCTCGAGACGCAGTTCATGGTGTCCGATCGTCAGACCATCGTGCTCGGCGGGTTGATGCAGGATCGGCGGACCGATACGGAGACCGGCGTGCCGTTGCTGAAGGATCTGCCGCTGCTCGGGCGGCTCTTTCGGTCTGACGTCGACTCGAACTCCAAGCGCGAGCTCTTGGTCTTCGTGACTCCGCGCATCGTCAACCCGAACGAGGCCGCTGTGCTCGCGCGCCGTTATCAGGCGCAGTACGAGGAGAAGCGCCAGGGCTTCGATTTCGACGCCACGCGCTGAATCGGATTCGCGAGGACGCCCGACGTTCTCGCAGGCCACACACATCAAGTCCGAGAGAAGCCAAGTCGAATCGCGTCATGCTGGACACACACAGAATCCGAATCGGCGACGCGTTGATGGCCCAAGGGCTGCTCACGCAGAAGCAGCTCTCGATGGCTCTCGACGAGCAGAAGCGGGCCCACCGCCCGCTGGGGGAGATCTTGATCTCCCTCGGCTTCGTGCGCAGCGACCAGGTCGCGGAGCGGATGGCCTCGGCGCTCGGCGTACCGCTCTTGCGGGTGCGCGACATCGAGCCGGATTCCGTGCTCCTCTCGGCGCTCGACGCGAGCTTCGTGCGGGCGGCGCAGGCCTTCCCGATCGCGCTCGAGAACGGGACCCTGCGGGTCGCCATGGTCGACCCGACCGACCCCGAGAAGATCGCCGCAGTGCGGCAGTGTTTCCCGTACCCGCTCGACCTCTGTATGACGACCGACGCGGATCTCGCGTTGCTCGTGCGCAAGTACCTCTCCGGTCAGAGCGGCGCGGTCGCAGCTTTGATGTCGCAGCGCGAGGACGCCGCCACCATCGACGATTTCCCCGTCGAGCAGGTCACGACCGCGATCCTCGGGGACGCCGTGAATCGTGGCGCGACCGACATCCACATCCAGCCTGAGGAGACGATCACCCGCGTCCGCTTCCGGATCGACGGTGTGCTGCAGAACGCGGAGAGTTTGCCGCGCTTCGCGAGCGAAGCGATCATCTCCCGCATCAAAATCATGTCGCGCCTCGACATCGCGGAGCGACGTCGTCCCCAGGACGGTCGTCTGCGCTTCGAGCTCGACGGGCGACGCGTCGAGATGCGTATCTCGGTCATGCCGAACGTCTTCGGTGAGAACGTTGTTCTGCGTATCCTCGACCGCACCGGGGGCGCATTGCGCCTGATGCAGCTCGGGCTCGACCCGTCGCTCTTGCACAACCTGCAGCGTGTCGCGGCGAGCCCGCACGGTCTCTTCCTCGTGACGGGCCCTACGGGTTCCGGCAAGACGACGACGCTGTATTCGCTTCTTGGCGAGGTCGACTCGATGACGCGCAACGTCGCGACGATCGAGGACCCGGTCGAATACCCGATGCCGCTCGTGCGGCAGAGCCAAACGGACACAGCCGTGGGTTACGGGTTCCATGAAGGCCTGCGTGCGCTGCTGCGGCAGGATCCGGACGTCGTCCTCGTCGGTGAGATCCGTGACCAAGACACCGCGGGGATGGCGATCAAGGCGGCGATGACGGGCCACCTCGTCATGTCGACGCTGCACACGAACAGCGCGCTCGGCGCGATCGCGAGACTCGTCAATCTCGGAGTTCCGTCCTATTTGCTCGTCGATTGCCTGATAGGCGTGCTCGCGCAGCGCCTCGTCCGCAGAGTGTGCGAGAACTGCGTCGAGCCAGCGACTGTGACACCCGAGCTCGCGCGTTGGCTGGGGGAAGACATCGGGACGCCGCGAATGAGCAAGGGCTGCGACATCTGCGGCGGAACGGGCTTGATGGGGCGTACCATGATCTGCGAGCTGTTCCTGCCGAACGACGGCATAGTAGACCTGCTGCGCGGCGACGTCACGACGGAGCGCCTCGAGGCTGTCGCACGCGAGCACGGATTCCGCTCCGTCGAGGACGACGGCCGCGCCAGAGTGCGCCGTGGAATCACGACGATGGACGAAGTGTTGCGCGTCAGTCGGAGTCACCGGCTCGAGCGTGAGTGATGTCGACCACTGCCCTCGTCTTCGAGTATCAGGCGCTCGGGCCTGCAGGTCCCGTCACCGGCCGCATGCGGGCGAACAGCGAGGTCGCGCTGGATCGCGACCTCGAGCGTCAAGGGCTGACTCTGCTGCACAGCAAGAGGGTGTCGTCGGCCTCCGCCGCCAAGGGGGCGCGACTGAACAGCGATGATCTGATCCGCTTCACCGGCCAGGTGTCGACGGTCATCGCTGCCGGTGTGCCGATGATCCAAGGCATCCGCCAGCTCGCTTCGCGCATCCCGCGGGCTCAATCGCGGGTGGTTATCGCCGACCTCGTGCGCGGGATCGAAGCCGGCGGGAGCCTTTCGGAGGCGATGGAGGTGCACTCGCGCTCGTTCCCGCCCGTGTACCGCGCGTCGGTTCAAGCGGGCGAGCTGTCGGGCGCGTTGCCCGCGGTCTTGAAGCGCCTCTCGGACTACCTCGAGTGGGCGCGCTCGATTCGTCAGATGACGACACAGGCGCTCGTGTACCCGGCGGTGCTGTGCCTCGCGATCGGCGTCCTGATCGTCGTGCTGGTGACCTTCGTGTTGCCGCGCATCGTCACGATGTTCCCGGGTGGACCGGAGGACCTGCCGAGCCAAACGCGCACGCTGATGGCGCTGTCCGGCTTCCTCACTTCGAACTGGCTCGGACTGGTGATTCTCAGCGGATCCGCATTGGCAGGCGCGGTGATGTGGCGACGCACGCCGACGGGGCGCTACTTCTTCAGCGCGCTCGGCCTTCGTATCCCGCGCTTCGGGCTCGTGTTGCGCATGCTCGCCACGTCGAAGTTTGCTTCGACCGCGGCGACGTTGCAGAACGCAGGTTGTGACATTCACTCCGTTCTGAACCTCGCTTCGTCCTCGTGCGGGAACGCGGTGCTCGAAGCCGAGCTCGCGCGCACGATCGAACGCGTGCGGCAAGGGCAAAGCCTGAGCCAGGCTTTCGAGAAGGAGCCCGCGATGGACCCGATGCTGTTGCAGATGATCAGCGTCGGCGAACAATCGGGCGATCTCGCGGGCGCGCTCGAGGTCGTCGCGGATTACTACAACAAGGAAGTGCCGCGGATGGTGCGCTGGTTCATGGCGCTGCTCGAACCGGCGATCCTCGTCCTGGCGGCGGTCGTCGTCGGCTACGTGTTGCTCGCCGCGATCCTCCCTGTGCTCGACATGTACGAGAAACTCTGATGCTGTGTCCCAGGAACCAAGTGTCCCGCGCGGGCTTCTCGCTCATCGAGCTCGTCATCGTCATGACGATCATGGCCCTCCTCGTCGGGGTCGTGGCGCCCGTGGCGGGCACGCTGCTCAATCGCGAGTCGAAGAAGGCGACGCTCGCGGAGATGCGACACTATGCGACCGCGGTCGAGCTCTACTTCGAGGACACCGCGGCGCTTCCCGACGAGATCACGGACCTGCTCGCCGACAACAGCGTCGTGGGCTGGGCCGGGCCCTACCTGAGTGGGGGGGTCGTTGACGCTGGCGCTGGCGCGAACGACTTCGAGGCCGATGCGTGGCGTAACGCGTATCGCCTGACGATCGCGGGCGACACCTGGACCCTCGAGAGCCGCGGCGCGAATCGCGCGTGGGGCGGGGCCGACGACCTTTCCGTCGTCGTCGACGTGAGCAGCGTCAGGCGGCGACTCTCGGGCGAGCGCTTGGCGGTCATCAACCAGGCGGTCCTCAATTACAACGCGTATTGGCTCGTGAACGACGCGGGCTCGGGGCGACCAGTGGCTCTGAGCGACACGTGGTCCGCCGCGCGCACGCGGCTCATCGCCACGGGGTACCTCTCGAACGCGAGCGCGTACGCCTCGGACGCTTGGGGGAGCGCCTTTGTGCGCCTCGGCACCCTCGGTCCACCGGACCGCTTCGAGTCGCCGAACTATTGATCTTGCCTGAGTCGGTGAGGCGCGCTTCGACGATCGGGTTCGAGTTGTCGAATCGTCGTACGGCACCGGTTGCCGAATCGGCCTACGGCACCGGTTGCCGAATCGGCCTACGGCACCGGTTGCCGAATCGGCCTACGGCACCGGTTGCCGAATCGGCCTACGGTACCGGTTGCCGAATCGGCCTACGGTTGCCGAATCGGCGTACGGCACCGGTTGCCGAATCGGCGTACGGTACCAGGTACGCGGCGCCGATTCGGGTTCCACAACGAGCGAGGCGCAGGTCCTTTCCGTTGGCAGGCGCGGGGCCTCGGGACTAACCTCTTCGGGCCGCTTACGGGCCGGGGTCCGCGCTGGACGGATCCGGAGCCGACAGGCGGGACGAGGAGCCCATGGCGATCGATTTCGAGCACGAGTACGGCGTCAACGCGGGGTACGTCGAGGCCCTCTATAGCGAGTGGCAGGCCGACCCCGAGCGTGTCGATGAGAGCTGGCGCCGGATCTTCGAGCGGGTGGGCGGCGATGACGCCGAGGCCGCGCCCGAAGAGCGCGCCGAGAACGACGCCGCTGCGAACGCCGGCACAGCCAACGCAGCGCGTACGGTCGCCGCGCGCGCGCCCGCTGCCGTCACGGGGCCCGCAGCGCCTGCGGCAATCAAGGGGCCGCCCGTCGCGGACGACGCGAGCTTCGTGGCGCTGCGCGGAGTGGCCGGTCGCATCGTCGCGAACATGGAGGCGAGCCTCGGGGTGCCGACGGCGACGTCGGTGCGCACGGTCAGCGCCAAAATCCTGGGCGAGAACCGGCAGGTCATCAACGAGCACATGCTCGTGCGGGCCTTCGGCAAGGCCTCGTTCACGCACCTCGTGGCGTACGCGCTCGTGCGGGCCCTCGGCGAGAACCCGCGTCTGCACTGCTCGTTCGTCAGGCAGGACGGGACGGGTTATCGGCGCTTGCCGGAGCACGTCAACCTCGGCCTCGCGATCGACGTGCCGAGCTCCGGCGGGCGTATGTTGGTCGTGCCGAACGTCAAGAAGGCCGAGACGATGTCGTTCCGTGAGTTCTTCCTGGCCTTCGAGGACATCGTCGATCGCGGGCGCAACGGCAAGTTGAAGAGCGAGGACTTCGCCGGGACCACGTGCACGCTCACGAACCCCGGCGGCTTCGGCACCGTCATGAGTGTGCCGCGCCTCATGGAGGGTCAAGGCCTCATCATCGCGACCGGCAGCATCGGCGTACCGCCGGAGCTCGCGGGCATGTCGAAGGTCGGCCTCGCGGACCTCGCCATCGGGCCTGTCATGACGATGACGAGCACCTACGACCACCGCGTCATCCAGGGCGCGGAGTCGGGCCTGCTCCTGAAGCGAGTCGACGAGTTGCTGCAAGGCGCCGACGGCTACTACGATGACGTCTTCGAGGCGCTGCGGGTGCCGTGGACGCCTGCGCGCGCGGGCGAGGACATGCGTCCGACCAACCCCGCCGATCACGCGAATCTGCAGGTCGAGGTGTGGAAGCTGATCAACGCCTACCGCAGCCGCGGTGGTCAGCTCGCGGACCTCGACCCACTCGGCTACAAGATCGAGCTGCTCGAGTCGCTCGACCCGAGCGCCTACGGTCTGACGGTGTGGGATCTCGATCGGACCTTCTTCTGCGCCGACATGGGCGGCAAGGAGAAGATGACGTTCCGCGAGATCCTCGGCACGTTGCGCCGCGCTTACTGCCGGCGTTGGACCACCGAGTACATGCACATCACGGATCGGCAGCGCAAGCTGTTCATCCGCACGCGCGTCGAGGACGACGCGCACTTCGAGGAGTTCACGCAAGAGGAGCGCGTCAAGATCCTCGAGCGTCTCTGCCGCGCGGAGAACTTCGAGCGCTTCCTGCACAACACGTACGTCGGGAACAAGCGCTTCTCGTTGGAGGGCGGCGACACACTCATCCCGGCGCTGTGCGAGATCATCGAGCGCGCCGCCAGTCAGGGCGTCGAGAAGGTCATCATCGGCATGGCGCACCGCGGGCGCTTGAACGTGCTCGCCAACGTCCTCGGCAAGTCCTACGAGGACGTCTTCAGCGAGTTCGAGGGCAAGGTGCTGCCGTTGTCCACCGAGGGCTCTGGCGACGTCAAGTACCACTTGGGCCAGCGTGGCCTCTACAAGACCCAGAGCGGCGCCCAGGTGGAGGTCCTGTTATCGGCCAACCCGAGCCACCTGGAGGCGGTTGACCCCGTCGTCTGCGGGATGGTGCGTGCGCACCAGGACGTCCTCGGTGACAAGGAGCGCAGGCGCGTGCTCGCGGTGCTCGTGCACGGCGACGCGGCCTTCGCGGGCCAGGGCGTGGTCGCCGAGACGCTGCAGATGAGCGAGCTGCGCGCCTACAGCAACGGCGGCACGATCCACCTCATCGTCAACAATCAGATCGGCTTCACCGCTGGTCCACGGGACCTGCGTTCGACGCATTACTGCTCGGACATGGCAAAGTCGATCGAGGCGCCGATCATGCACGCGAACGGGGACTTCCCCGAGTCGGTGCTGCGTGCGTGCCGCTTGGCCGTGGACTACCAGCGGGGGTTCGGCGCCGACGCGGTCGTCGACATGGTCTGTTACCGGCGCTGGGGTCACAACGAGGGTGACGAGCCCGCCTACACCCAGCCGGTGCTCTACCGCCGCATCGCGGAGCATCCGACGGTGCGCGCGACCTACACCGAGCTGCTCGTGCGCCGCGGCAACCTGACGGCCGACGACGCTGGCGCGATCTCGACCCGCGCGGACGACGAGCTGCGCGCGGCCCAGGAGCGCTTCCGCGCCGCGCCGAAAACCGAGCTCCCGTTCGAGGAGATCGTCGACATCACCCTCGATGACTCGCGCGACTACGTCGCCAAGGAATCGCCCGAGACCGGGGTCGACCTCGACGCGCTCACCGCGCTCATCGACGACTTGAATCGCATCCCGGAGACGATCGTCGTGCACCCGAACCTTTTGCGTCAGCTGCGGCGACGCGAGCGCATGGTGCGGGGCGAGGCCGACCTCGATTGGGGCTGCGCCGAGGCGCTGGCCTTCGGATCGCTCTTGCGCGAAGCGATCGCGATCCGGCTCAGCGGCCAGGACTCGGGGCGCGGCACGTTCAGTCACCGCCACGCCGTAATCCGTGACCAACGCACCGAGCGCGAACACGTTCCGCTGCGGGCCTTGACGGACGGGGTCGTGCGCTTCGAGGCGTGGGACTCCCTCCTCAGCGAGGAGGCGGTCGTCGCGTTCGAATACGGCTACTCCGTCGCGAACCCCGACGCGCTCGTGTTGTGGGAGGCGCAGTTCGGTGACTTCGTCAACGGCGCGCAGATCCCGATCGACCAATTCATCGTGTCGGGCGAGGCCAAATGGCGCCAGTACGGGGGCGTGATGTTGCTCCTGCCGCACGGGTACGACGGGCAGGGCCCCGAGCACTCGTCAGCGCGCTTGGAGCGGTTCCTCTCGGCGTGTTCCGGTGGCAACCTGACGGTCGCGAATTGCACGACCGCGGCGCAGTACTTCCATCTCCTGCGGCGCCAAGGGCGCACACAGCGCAAGCGGCCGGTCGTGGTGATGACTCCGAAGGCGTTGCTGCGCGATAAACGCGCGGCGAGTCCGATCGAGGATTTCACGCGTGGCGGTTTCCGTGAGCTCATCGGCGACACGAAGGTGGAGGCCGAGGGGATCCGGCGCGTGCTGCTCGCCTCAGGCAAGGTGTGCCATGATCTCGCGACCTGGCGCGAAGAACATGGTCACGGCGACGTGGCGCTCGTGAATCTCGAGCAGCTCTACCCGTTCCCGAAAGCGGCGCTGGTGGCCGAGCTGGCGCGCTATCCGTCGAAGGCCGAGGTTGTGTGGGTCCAGGAGGAGCCACGCAATATGGGCGGGTGGTTGTTCGTCCTGCAGCGTTTCGTCGACATGGACCGGCAGGTGCGGTACGTCGGGCGCGCCGAGTCGGCGAGTCCCGCGACCGGGTCGTACCGGCGCCACCAGGCGGAGCAGGAGCACTTCCTGGGGCAGGCGTTCGCGTAGCGGGTTGCGCTGCAGATGGCTGCTATTGGGGCTGGATCTGGAGGTGGAGTCGGTTGCCGAATCGTCGTACGGTACCAGGTACGCGGCGCCGATTCGCGCGGGGTAGACGGCGGCGCGCTCCGCGCGCCGCGCGCGCGGAGCGCGCGCCGTCTACCCCGCGCGAATCGGCGCCGCGTACCTGGTACCGTACGACGATTCGGCAGCCCCGCCGCGTCAACCGCGCTGCGCAGATCGACGCCGCGTAGGAATGACCGCACGACGATTCGGCAGCCCCGCCGCGTCAACCGCGCTGCGCAGATCGACGCCGCGTAGGAATGACCGTACGACGATTCGGCAGCCCCGCCGCGTCAACCGCGCTGCGCAGATCGACGCCGCGTAGGAATGACCGTACGACGATTCGGCGGCCCCGCCGCGTCAACCACGGTGCGCAGATTGACGCCGCGTAGGAATGACCGCACGACGATTCGGCAGCCCCGCCGCGTCAACCGCGCTGCGCAGATCGACGTCGCGTAGAAATGACCGTACGACGATTCGGCAGCCCCGCCGCGTCAACCGCGCTGCGCAGATTGACGCCGCGTAGGAATGACCGTACGACGATTCGGCA
>Ga0163144_10002766_pt1 | contig 40180 bp, 36 predicted proteins | sample OliLak19BULKMAT1_FD_123175 | JGI IMG/M metagenome (GOLD analysis project Ga0163144, IMG submission 123175) | Freshwater microbial mat bacterial communities from Lake Vanda, McMurdo Dry Valleys, Antarctica - Oligotrophic Lake LV.19.BULKMAT1 | ecosystem: Environmental > Aquatic > Freshwater >...
ATTATCTTTATATAAATATGAGCCGTCGCCACTTATTAAAATGACTCCTGTGCTGGCTCGCTTCTCTCCATCGTAGAATTCCTGTACAACTTTTATCTTGTATGCCGCTTGTCTATGATCATATTGCTCAAAATTCGAGAAACTCGATTCGATGGATTCTATTGTGATTTGCTGAGGAGAAGCAAAAATATCAGATGAGATCGACAATAATATGAATGCGCTTGTAATAAACTTCATGTCTCTCACCTATAATAAAATCTCATTGCAATAATAGCAAGGAACGGCAGCCAGTTGGACAATCGGTATCGACAAGCGACCAACCGGAGGCAGTGCCGAAACGCTTGCCCCATAAACCTTAAGCCCGGCCGCGATCAGCAGCAAGGCCCCGATGACCGCCAAAGCCACGCGAGACCCGGAGACCCGGAGACCCGGAGATTGTCGTTCAGGATCAGCGTACTCGTATCCGTGAAGCAAAGCGTAAATCCGCCCGCTAGCGACTGTCAACGAAAATCCTGAAAAAATTCCATACGCGGCCCGGTATGCGTCTACGGCACTTGGGCAAGGCTACTTGGTGCGGGTCAGCTGAAAGACGCCGGTGTAACGTTCGCTGGTGTAGAAGCCGACGAACTCCTTTTCAGTGGCTCGGCCGACCCAGTCGAAGGCGCCGCCGTCCTTCTCGCCCAGGTCCGTCGATCCCTTGAACAGCACGGCCGTCCCGGCTTGGCGTCCGTCCATCTTGATCGTGTACTTGTACGGTCGGCCGCATTCGCCTTCGAAGGTTGCCTGCCAGATGCCGTCCTTGACGACGACCTTGCAGTCGATCGCTTTGCACTTTTCCTTTTCCGCCATCGCCGACTTGGCGATGTTGTAAGTACCCCAGATGCCGGTCCACTCACCGACGACGTTGGGAGCCTTCGTCGGCTTCTCCTTGTCTTGGGCATGCGCCAAGCCGATGCCGCAGCCGATCAGACCGACCACAATCAAGGACATATACCGCTGATTCATCTACGGACTCCTGATAACCGGGACACTGAACACTTGTGTGGAATGCCGACTGGAGAAGTTTAAGACAAACCGTGCGGGAAAGCCAAACCTATCGCTGCACTTCCTCCGCAGATACCCTCGAAGCAGGATTGCCTGCTGCCTTCGCCAAGCGTCTCTGTTCAAAAGCGGCGGCGGCGGTAACAATCAGCATCCGTTTGGTTCGGAGAGTTCGGCATGTTTGCGTTGACGGTTCTGCGGGAAATCCTGCGTTACGTGCCGCGCTTCCGCGATCGGCTCTTCGTGATCGCCATCGACGGTGCCGTGGTCGAGGACGACAACTTCCCCAACCTGCTGTTGGATATCGCGCTGCTGCGCAGCCTGAGCATCCGCGTGGCCCTCGTGCACGGGGCGGCCAAGCAGATCGAACGCTTCGCCGGGCTGATCGCGATGACGCCGTCGGACACGATCGGCACCGGGATCACGGATAAGGCCACGCTGCAGGTGGCGATCACCGCGGCCAACCGCGTCAGCCACGAAATCCTCGAAGGCTTGGCGGCCAATGATCTTCGCGGCGCCTGCCCGAACGCGGTCACGGCCCATCCGGCCGGCATCATGGGCGGCGTCGATCAACTCTTCACCGGCCGCGTGGAACGGGTCGATGTGGGATTGTTGCAGACGCTCTTGGAGCGGGACATCATTCCCGTCATTCCCCCCATCGGCATCGACGGCACCGGCAACAGCTACCGGCTCAACTCCGATGCGGTCGCGGTGGAAATCGCCAAGAGCCTCGGCGCGGTCAAACTCATCTACCTCTGTACTGAGGGCGGTGTGCGCGGGCCGCACGGTGTGATCCGCCAGATGACGGTTGAGGACGCGGAAATCTATCTGAAGCTGCACCGCGGCGAACTCGATGCCGCCTCGACCACCAAGCTGACGCATGCCGTGCGCGCCGGCAAGGAAGGCGTCGAACGCATCCACATCATCGACGGCCGGGAGCAGGAAGGGCTGCTCGGCGAAGTCTTCAGCAACGAAGGCATCGGGACGCTGATCTACACCAACGAGTACCAGGCGATCCGGCTTGCGCAGAAGAAGGACGTCCGGGCCGTGTTTCAACTCATTCAGCAAGGCATCCGTTCCGAGGAACTCGTCAAGCGGACGCGGGCGGACATCGAGCGGACCATCGGCGAGTATTACGTCTTCGAGGTCGACAAGAACCCGGTCGCCTGCGGGGCGCTGCACATGTACCCGGACGAGAACAAGGCGGAACTCGCATCGATCTACGTTGATGCCCGGTACGAGAATCAGGGCATCGGCGGCAAGCTGATTCAGTATGCCGAAAGTGTGGCTCGCGCCCGCGGTGTGGCGGTGCTGTTTTGTTTGAGCACTCAGGCCATCAACTACTTCATCCAACGCGGCGGCTTCAAGCTGGGCATGCCGAGTGACCTGCCGCCGGCACGACGGGAAATCTACGAACGAAACGGTCGACGCAGTCAGGTTTTGGTGAAGGCGCTGACGCCCGCCGCCGCCGATGTGCCCGCGTAACGGTTGTAGCATGAGGATGTCCCGCCCATCCCGAATCGCTTTCGGATCTGCGTGTGGAGAATGACTTTTCCCAGTCGATTGTTACCGGTTCACCCGCCGGAGATCGACCGATGGCCCGCTTCTACGTGCTGCCGCCGCTGGAACATGTCGAACTTGCTCTGTCCCGGTTTTTCGCCGACTGGCTGCCGGGGCTTCCGCTCGGCCCGGCAGCGGCTCGGAGGATGCTCGAAGTCCTCGTCGGCGAACCGGCTGACGACTCGGCCGCTTTTATCGTCCACCGGGACCATTTGCCCGGTTCGGGAAACCTGATCGCAGATCTCACACAAGGCTTCGGAGCCGAAGACGGCGACGAGGCGATCGAAATTGCCTGGGACGGCAGGCGCACCGAGTTGAAGAGGCACTGCGTCGGCGCGTTGGGGATTCCCGAAGAGCGATGCGGCTGATAGTGTAACGTCAACTCACCTTCGGAAGCTGCGCACCATGCCGAACACCACCTCCGCCGACGACCCTTGGGCGGATCTCTATGCCGATCTGGGCGTGACTGAACGACCTGCCGTCCCCGTGCAGCAGTTCGAAGCGGCCCCGGAATCCGACGACCAGAATGCCGAACAGGCCGACGACGAGGACGGCGACGAGGATGCCGAAGGAGCGGACGGCGCCCCGCCGGAACTCGACGAGGACGGCAACCCCAAGAAACGCAAACGTCGCCGGCGGCGTCGATCCAAAAAGAAGGGTGAGGAAGCCGGACCCGCGCCTACGCTGTACGAAGGCAACGAACCGCCGATGCGGGCACCCGTACGGGTCGCCGCGCCGGTTTCGGAGGAATCCGAGTTGCAGTCGGACGACGAAGACGCTGAGGAAACCGTACCGGTCGAGTCCGCCCTCGAAGGCGGAACGTCCGAGATGACGCGCGAGATGATCGCCAACTGGAACGTGCCGAGTTGGGAAGAAATCGTCACCGGGCTGTACCGCCCGGAACGGTGAGCTAGAGTTGAGTCGATTTCCACCACATGCAAAGCCTCCGCGTTCGTCCCTCCCCGGGCGCGTCGGTACGGAGCCTCCGCCGATGGCCGACGCCGTGATCGACATCGTGGGCATGGACGACCTGCCGCAGATTGTGGACCTTTACAACAAGGTCTACCGCCCCGCCAAGCCGCTGGACAGCTTCCGGCGCCGCTTCCTCGGTCGCTACAACACACTGCAACTCGTAGCCAAGCTGGACGACCAACCCGTCGGCTTCTTCCTCGGATTCGAACTGAACCCCGAGACGTTCTACGCGTGGCACTACGGCATCCTGCCGGACGCCCAACGCCTCGGCATCGGCAGCCAACTGCTGGAAGCCGCCCAAAGCTGGGCCGAGTCCCACGGCTACGAGTCGATCCGGCTCGAATGCCACAACAGCCACCGGCCGATGCTGCACATGGCCGTCGATCTCGGCTACGATGTGGTGGGTCTGCGCTGGGATCAGGACCGCGGCGACAACCTCATCATTTTCGAGAAGAACCTGTCGATCTGATCCAAGGAAAGGCGAACCGCTGACGAGCCGCCGGGTTCGTCCTGGAGGTCTGCAACCATGCTCATCGCGTACATTGCGACTCAGGGTAAGTCATCTCCTGACTGAATTGACGTCCCTTCCTCCGGGGTGAACCCGGAGGCTCGTCGGCAGGACGTTACATTTTCGCCAAGCTCACCTCGGCCGCACGACCGTCGATCACGACTTTGCTGAAATCTCCGACCGACCGGCGTTCGGTTGCCTGCACTTCGGCGGCGATCCTGGGCCAGTGGGTTTCGATGGCGGCGGCCAACTCGCCGTCGGCCGTTGTTACATCCAACGAAATCTTGTCGCTGACATCGAGCCCGGCGGTCTTGCGGGCATCCTGCACGATGCGGACCACTTCGCGAGCCAGGCCTTCGGCTTTCAACTCAAGCGTGATGCGGATGTCCAGCGCGGCCAGCGTCCCCTTGTCCGTCACCCCCGCGAAACCTTCCGAAGCGGTGAACTCGACGACGACATCGCCACCGACGAGTTCGACACCGGCGATGACGGCCGGACCGGTCCGGAGTTGCAACGCGAGCGACAAGGCATCCTTGGTCGCAATCTCCGCCTCGGCTTCCTTGAGCTTGGGGCCGAGTTTCGCGGCAGCCGTCTTTTTGTTCAACTTCGCGGTTGCGGCCAAGAGCGGTTCGGCGTCCGTGTGCAGCGTCAACGCCTTGACGTTGAGTTCATCGCAAATCAGCGGCGCGAACAACTCGACGGCCCGGCGGTCGGCGTCGCTCGCGGCTTGGATGCGAAGTTCCGCCAAAGGTTGCCGCACTTTCTGCTTGCCGACGTTGCGGGCGGCATGACCGAGATTGACGATGCGAAGCACCGCGTCCATATCCGCGGACAGCGTCGTATCGACGAGTGCTGCGTCCACCCGGGGGTAATCGCAGAGGTGCACCGATTCCGCGTCGCCCTTTCGGTGCAGATTCAGCCACATCGTCTCGGCCAGAAACGGGACACAGGGTGCGATCAGCTGCGACAGTGTGCGGAGCACGGTGAACAGGGTCTGATACGCGCCGAGTTTGTCTTGCGTACCTGCCGCATCGAGTTCGCCGGCTTTGCTCCAAAAGCGTTCGCGGTTGACGCGGATGTACCAGTTCGACAACTTCGCGTCGATGAACTCCTCGCAGGCCAGCGCGAAGGTCATAAGGTCGAAACTCTCGAAGGACTTCCGTGCCGTGGCGACGAGCGTCTGCAAGTCGGCGAGAATCCAACGGTCGATGCTCGGCAACGAAGCGAGCGGCACGGCGGCGGCGTTCGGGTCGAAGCCGTCGAGCCGCGCGTAGTTGCAGAACAAGGCGTAGCAGTTCCAAAGCTTCAACACGAACTTGGCCCGCACTTCGTCGGTCGGTTCCGGGCCGAAGTTCAGGTTCTGGGCCGGGCTTTGCCGGCAGTACAGCCAGCGGATGACGTCCGCGCCGATCGGCTTGTACTTGGCAATGACTTTCGTCTTCGCCGTTCCCTTCACGTCCACGGTTTCCTCGCGCAGCGTAAGATGACCCTTGGGAAGATGCTTGACGGCGTTCTTGACATCCTCGCCGGCGTCGAGCAGCGTGAAGAGTTCGTAGCCGGCGTCGGCGGCGCCGATGAACTCGATCGAGTTGCCGTCCGACTTGTGCATTGGCTTGCCGAACTGATCCTGGACGGTCGCAAACCCGAGCAGCGTCTTGAACGGTGGCCGGCCGTCGCCCATCGTTGTGCTGAGTGCCAAAAGCGCGTAAAACCAGTTTCGGAACTGGCCGGGGAAACTCTCGGTGATGAAGTCGGCCGGGTACCACTTCTCCCAGTAGCTGCGATCCTCGTCGAACTTCAACGTGCTGAAGGCGACGATCCCGGCGTCCAGCCAGGGATTGCCGACGTCCGGGATGCGGACCATGTTCCTGCCCGTCCGCGGGTTACGGATGACGATCTTGTCGATCCACGGCCGATGCGGCGACTTGCCCGCGAACTCGTCCCATCCCTCGACGGCCCGGGCTTCGAGTTCGGCCTTGGAGCCGATCACCTCGAAGTCGGTCGGATCCTTTTCGTCGACCCAGATGGGCAGGGACAACCCCCAGAATCGCTTCTTGGAGATCATCCAGTCGCCCATGTTCTTGAGCCAATCGCGCTCCCGTGCCCGGCCGTTGAGGCTTTCGGGCAGGAACGTCACCCGATCGCTGACCGCCATGATCTCGCCGCGATAGCCTTCCTCACTCAGTCGCGGCCCCATGTCGATGAACCACTCGTCGACGAGGCGATAAAGCAGTTCGGTTTTGCACCGCCAGCAGTGCGGGTATCGATGCACGTATCGCTCGACCGCGAAGAGGCGGTCGCGTTTTTTGAGTTCCTCGAAGACCAGATCGGCGGTCGCCGGGTCGTAGGCCTTGAGTCCCGTGAACGGGCCGAAGCCTTCGTGGAACACACCACTTTCGTCGAGCGGGGCCACTGGCGGCAGTCCGTGTTCCTTGCCCCACGCGAAGTCGATGCCGCCGCAGCCGGGGGCGGTGTGGACGATGCCGGTCCCCTCGGATTCACTCACGTCGTCGCCGCCGGAAACGACGCGGTGCGCCTGCGAGGACGTGACCGCCGGGCACCAGCCGTTCTGTTGGACGATCTTCGCGACTTCGTCCGGGAATCCGTACTCCGAGTTCGCCGCAGGCAGGTCATCGAACGGGCCTGCATACGCTAGGCCGATCAGTTCGGCACCGAGGACTTCACCGACGATTTGGTACGGTTCCTTGCCCGCCTTGGACTTGAACATCTGCTCGAGGCTGGACAAATGCGGCACGCCGTCGAGCCAGTCGCGCTTGCCCTTCTTGGCGGTCGCAGCTTCGTTCCCGTCGTCAGCCCCGCCGGCCATGCGATCCTGCTTGAAGACACCCTTGGCGAGGTAGTAAATCTCGCCCTTCAACTTCACTTTCAAATACGTCAGCTTCGGGTTCACCGCCGCGCCGACGTTGCTGGTCAGCGTCCACGGCGTCGTCGTCCACGCCAGCAGGTTTTCGCCCGGTCGGTCCTTCAGGGGGAACTTGACGAACGCGGCGCGGTGCTCGATGAGCTTGTAGCCTTCCTTCAGTTCCATCTCGGACAGACCCACGCCGCAGCGGCCGCACCATGGCATCACGTCGTAGCCGCGATAGATGCGGCCCTTGTCGTGACACTTCTTAAGGAACGACCAGATCGTGTAGTTGTTGCGGTCGGACATGGTGAAGTACGACTGCCGATCGTCCGGATTCTTGGCCCAATCCGCATCGGTGCGGTCCCAGTTCATCCAGTAGCCTAGGCGAACGGACTGCTCGGTTTGGATGCGGGCGAACTTGTCGACGCGGTCCTTGCAGGCCTGCACGAAGACGTTCATGCTCGCGGCCGGGTCGCCGGGGACAAGGTTCTCGATGTCCCGCTTGCTGGTCAGCCCGAGTTGCTTCTCGACTTCCACCTCGACCCACAGCCCCTGGCAATCGAAGCCCTGCTGGTACCGCAGCTCGTGCCCCGTCATGGCGAAATAGCGGTTGTACGCGTCCTTGTAGGTACGATTCCAGGCGTGGTGTACGCCCATCGGGTTGTTGGCCGTAATCGGCCCGTCCAGAAACGACCACCTCGGCTTGCCTTCGTTCAAGCTCTTACGCTTCTCGAAGATGCCTTGCGCTTCCCAGAACGCGGCCACGGACCGCTCCAACGCCGGGAAATCGACCTGAGACGTTTCCACCTTCGCAAACGACATGACGCGAGCCTCGACGAATCTGTTGAGTTGATCCAAATCATTTATACGGATGGGATGACGACTACCCGTGGTCGATCGCGAACTTGTCGAGCACATGGGTTTGAAACCAATTCGGAATGTCCTGTGTCTTAAATTCGACATCGGTGCCGGACGTGATTTCCGCGAAGAAGCTCGGTTCGGAACCGCTGGAGTCAAAAAAGTAAGCGCGGTTCGTTCGGGAAACTGCTTCCGCCAAAAGACCAAGGGACCGTTCGTATCGTTGAACGATTTCATCTGCCGGGACGTCATGTCCGCCCTGCATGACGCGCATTCGGACGCGTTCCACATTGATTTCCGGATCTTCCGTGGCAACGTAGTACAGATAATTGCGAAATCCCGACCGGGCGGATTCGCCGAGAAGTTCGACCTTGTCCGGTGCCGACATCATCCGTTTTTTCGGCTGAGCTTGACGTGCTTTGTCGTCACTTTCGCGCGGGCAGGCAGCGTCTTCAGGAGCACCTGCTCACCGTTCGGTTCGATCCGGTAGAGGCCATTACCGATCATCAGAACCAGCGACATCTTGTGGATTGACGCAGTCCGCATCGCGCGGAGTTGAGCGGACTTCAGTGCTTCAACCGCTCGGTATGGAACGAGTTTGTCGCGCTTCGTCAGTTTTTCGATGACCATGGTTTGCACACGATGTCTTGATGATGCTGTTGAAAAATATAGTGCGGATACGTCTGAAATCCAGTGGAATCTCTGCGCCGGCATTACCACTATCCCGGCACGTCCCGGCAACCCAACAGCAGCCAGACACGTTCGGCGCTTCGCGTAATCTCGACCGGATCGTTGGCCACGCGGGCCGTCAGCACGACGCCGTTGAGGTAGCTGATGACCGTCCGCGCGGTCGGCAGGGGATCGGAGGGGGGAATGATGCCTGCCGCGATCAGTTCCATCAGAATCAGCGCCACGACGGCTGCCCAGCTTTCGTAGGTCTTCGTGATCGCCATGCGGATCGGCTCGTGGACCGTTGCCAACTCGAAGGCCATGTTGCCGACCAGACAGCCGTAGACTGCACCGTAAGTACCGAGATGACGGTCGGCCATGCCGCGCTCGAGTTGAAAGATGGCTCGCAGTTTGGCGGCGGGCCCCAAGTTGCCCTCGGCGATCGACAGCTGTTCCAAGCGGACACTTTCGCCGAACATCTCGACGGCGGCGAGCGCCACATCGAGTTTGGAAGGGAAGAAGTGATACATCGATCCCTTCTGGACGCCCGCAGCTTCGCAGATTTCCTGCGTGCCGACGGCATGGTAGCTCTTTCGGCAGAACAGCTCCATCGCGGCGGCCAGAATCCGGGCGCGGGTGTCGGCAGGTGTGGTCATGAGGATTCCGCGTGCTTTCCCGTTTCTGCTTGACCTACCAGTCGAGTCCAGCAATAACAGCTGAGTTCGCGGCTGATGCACCCCGAACATTCACTTTCAGTCCCATGGTTCGTTCGCTGCATCCGCAGACGCTGCTCTGCGACCGCATGAACGGCGAACCGCTGACTGCCGGCCACGGTGCCCCGGTCCGGCTGATCATCCCCTTGAAGTATGGGATCAAGAACATCAAGTGGATCGCCCGCATCCGCTTCCAGGCCGACCGCCCAGCCGACTACTGGGCGGAGCGGTTACGACTGATACTCCGGTCTGTAATCGCTACCGCCTCAGTTTCGTTTCCAGCCAGGCCTTCAATGCCAAAGTCACCAACGACAAGAATGTCAGCAGCGAAGCGATCGCCATGGCACCGGTGGTGTCGTATTCCTGATACAGCTTTTCGATCCGCAAGGGCATCGTGTCCGTCTGTCCGGTGATGCGGCCGCTGACGACGTAGATGGCGCCGAATTCGCCCATGGCCCGGGCGTTGCACAGAATCACGCCGTACAGCAGACCCCATTTGATGTTCGGCAGCGTGACCGCGAAGAACATCTGCCGGCCGGACGCCCCGAGGCTTCGGGCGGCCAATTCCTCCTCCGCGCCGTTCGCTTCCAACACGGGAATGAGTTCGCGGACGACGAAGGGGAAGGTGACGAAGGCGGTGGCCAGCACCAGCCCCGGCGGCGCGAAGATGACCTGATAGCCCCACTCGAACAGCCATCCGCCTACGGCGGCATTCTTGCCGTAGAGCAGCACCAGCACCAGACCCGCGACGACCGGCGACACGGAGAACGGAAGGTCGATCAGGCTGACCAGCACCGTGCGGCCGGGAAAGCGGAAGCGGGCGATCGTATACGCGGCAATGGTGCCGAAGACCGTATTCAGCATCACCGCTGTCGGTGCGACCATGAGTGTCAGGAAGATCGCGTGCCGCGTTTCCGGGCTGTCGGTCAGCTTGCTCCAGTACGCGGCGACGCCGTTGCCGAAGGCTTGGGCGAACACCTGATACAGCGGGAGAATGATGAGCACACCGAGAATGCCGAAGGTCGCGGCGATCAACGGCAACTTCACATATGAGGGGTCGCGGCGGCGACGGGCTTCAGCCATGTCGGCGACTCCGGCGTTCGAGCAGATTAATGGCGATCAGGAGCACGAACGACACCGCCAGCAGCACGACTGCAACGGCAGCCGCTTCGCGGTAGGCGTATTCCTCCAGCCGAGCGACGATCAGCACCGGGGCGATTTCCATCTCGTAGGGGCGGTTCGTGCTGATGAAGATGACTGAGCCGTACTCGCCGACGGAGCGGGCCAAGGCGAGCGTGAAGCCGGTCAGCGTCGGCGCGATCAGGTTCGGCAGGATCACCCGCATGAAGTTCTGCAGCGGCGAGGCTCCGAGGATCATCGCCGCTTCCTCCATCTCGGCGTCGAGGTCTTCGAGCACCGGCTGCACGCTGCGAACCACGAACGGGAAGCCGGTGAAGATCAGCACCAAGACAATCCCCGCGGGCGTATAGGCGATCTCGCCGGTCATCGGCATGAGCAGTCGCCCGACCGGGCCGTCGGCGATGTAGAGGTTTGCGTAGATCAGCCCGGCGACGGCCGTCGGCAGTGCAAACGGGATATCGACGAGAGCATCGAGGATCTTCCTTCCGGGGAAATCGTAGCGGACCAAGGTCCACGCCACGGTCAGCCCGAGCACGACGTTGATCGACGCTGCGGCGAACGAAGTCCACAGCGTGAGCTTGTAGGCCGCGACCGTCCGCGGCGTCCAGACCGCCGCAAGAAACTCGGACGGCGACAACTCGAAGGCCTTGGCCGCGCCGGCCGCAAGCGGCAGCAGTACGATCAGACCCAGGAAGGCCGTCGTCATGCCCAACCCGAGGCGATAGCCGGGGAGTGCCTTCTTCATCCCGACCGCCATGCGTCAGTTCCTCATCCAGCGGTCGAAGGCGGCGTTCTCCGCGAAGAACTTGGCCAGAATCGCGTCCCAGGTCGGTGCCACATCCGTCGCAGGAAACAGCGCGATGTTCGGGAACCTGTCGGCGTAGCGGGCCAGAATCGCCGGGTTCGACGGCCGATGGTGGTGCTTGGCGATCAGGTGTTGGGCTTCGTCCGTGTAGAGGAACTTCACGTAGGAAGCGACGATCTCCTGGGTGCCGCGGCGCTCGACGATGCGGTCGACGACGGCGATGTGCGGCTCGGCGCGGATGCTGCAACTCGGGTAGACGATCTCCAACTCGCCTACGGCTTCCGCAACTTCGAGGATCGCTTCGTTTTCCCACGTCAGGTGAACGTCGCCGCGTTTCTTGGAGGCGAAGGTTGCCGTGGCGTTGCGGGCGGAGGTGTCCAACACCGGTACCCGGCGGAACAGTTCCTTCAGGTAGGCATCGGTCTCGGTTTCGCTCATCCCACGACGGAGGCAGGCACCCCAGGCCGCGAGGACGGACCACTTCCCGTTACCGCTCGTCTTGGGGTTTGGCGTCACGATGTTCACATCGCCCGTCACCAAATCCGGCCAATCGCGGACGCCCTTCGGGTTCCCCTTCCGGACGACAAAGACGATCGTCGAAAAATACGGCAACGACCGATACGGTTGCTCGTCGACCCAGCCATCGTCGATCAGCCCGGCCTTCCGCACGGCATCGGTATCGCTCCAAAGCGCGAGCGACAGAAAGTCCGCCGGCAGCCCGTCTATGACCGCCCGGGCTTGGCTGCCGGAACCGCCGTGGGACATATTGACGCGCCAACGCTTGCCGGTCGCGCGTTCCTGGTTCTCGACGAAGTGAGTGTTGACATCGGCCCACAGTTCCCGCGTCGGGTCGCAGGCGACGTGCAGAATCTCCGGCCCATCGCGAACGATGCCCGATTGCAGCACCCACGCCGCCGCGAGGGCGAGGTAGATCAGCCCGCTTAGGATGAGAATCTTCTGGGTCATGATGTCAACGCGTCAATGTGTCAACGAAACCTCTGTCGGGGATTCCGTGCCTTTGTTGTATCGGCTGAATCTCGTCCGTACTGAGCCGAAGCAAAATATTCCTGACTTTGTCGATAGTCGTAGTGGGGATTTGTTGAGAGCTTCGACTGACGTACCGCACGAAACCGCCCGCCGCTATGCTTCGAACATGAGCAGTCCGCTGTATGCCGATATCGTTCTCGATCGTCCGCTCGACCATGCCTACACCTACGCGGTGCCGGAAGGACTGGTCGGTGCCATCGGTGTCGGCAAGCGCGTCGAGGTTCCCTTCGGCCGGGGGGACAACGCCAAGGGGATCGTCGGCTGGTGTATCCGCGTCAGCGATCAGGTGCCGCTGCGGGAGGTGAAGTCCGTCGCCAAGGTGCTGGACGACGTCGCCCTACTCGACGAGCATGTGTTGAAGCTCACCCGCTGGATGGCGGATTACTACCTCGCCGGTTGGGGGCAGGTGCTCAGCGCCGTGGTCCCCGCCGGCGTGCGCGACAAGGCCGGCATCAAAACGATCACCTATGTCGAACTGACCCCGCGCGAAACGTGGCCGAATCCGCTGCCGAACGTGACTCCCAAGCAGAAGGCCACGCTGGACCGCTTGAAGAAGGCCGGCGGGCCGATGGAGATGGCCAAGCTCAACAAGGCACTCGGCTACGCCTCGCCGATCGGTTCGCTCGTCGCCAAGGGATTCGTCCGCAAGTATGCGGATCGCGTCGACCGCTTTGCCGGGGAAACCGCAACGGACACGGCGGCGTTCGCCGCCAAGCCTCCGGAAGCGACTTGGACGCTCAATGCCGATCAGCAGGCGGCGTGGGAAGCGATTGAAGCGGCGATCCAGGCCGGCAAACATCAGCCGTTCCTGCTTCACGGAGTGACCGGGTCGGGCAAGACCGAGATCTACCTGAAGGCCATTGAGGAAACCGTTCGGCGCGGCCAAGAGGCCCTAGTGCTCGTGCCGGAAATCAGCCTCACACCGCAAACCATCGAACGCTTCCGCGACCGCGCCGCCAATGTTGCCGTGTTGCATTCGCACCTGACCGACGGCGAACGCGCAGGCTTCTGGCGCCGCATCGCGGCGGGCGAAACGCAGGTCGTCGTCGGCGTCCGCTCGGCCGTATTCGCCCCGACCCGCAAGCTCGGCCTCATCATCATCGACGAGGAGCACGAGACCAGCTTCAAGCAGGAAACCACACCGAGGTACCATGCTCGAGACGTCGCCGTCATGCGGGCCGCCCTCGCCGATGTTCCCATCATTCTGGGCAGCGCCACGCCCAGTCTCGAGAGTTGGAACCGCGCGGCAACCGGCGAGTATCGAGTCCTGAGTCTCCCCAAACGGGTCGTCGATCGGCCGATGCCCAAGGTGAAGATCGTCGACCTGCGGCACGAGCCGAAGGTGCCGGGCAAGGCCTTTGCCGTCGGCCCGACGCTCGAACGGGCCATGAAACAAGCCCTCGTCGCCAAGGGTCAGGTGATCCTGCTCCTGAACCGTCGCGGCTTCTCGACCCACGTTCACTGCCCGAGTTGCGGCTACGTCGCCCAGTGCCGAAACTGCGACCTCGGCCTTACGTTTCACCGCAAGCAGGCGATGCTCGTCTGCCACTACTGCGGCTCGGAGACGGCCCCGCTGACGAAGTGCCCGCAGTGCAGCGGAGCCGCAATGCGCTATCAGGGACTGGGGACGGAAAAACTGCAGCAGGAACTCGAAGAGCGCTTCCCGGGCCATGTCATCCAGCGCATGGACTCGGACACGATGGGCAAACCCGGCAGCCATCAGCGGGTGCTCGATGCCTTCAAGGACGGGCTGATCCACATCCTCCTCGGCACCCAAATGATCGCGAAGGGGCTGGACTTCCCCAACGTCACGCTGGTGGGCGTCATCAATGCGGACATCGGCCTGCACGTGCCGGACTTCCGCGCCTCCGAACGCACCTTTCAGATTCTCGCTCAGGTGGCCGGCCGCGCGGGCCGGGGCGAGAAGCCGGGGTTGGTGCTGATTCAGACCTTCACACCGGACCACCCCTGCATCACACTCGCCGCCGACCACGACTTCCTCGAGTTCGCCAAGCTCGAACTCGCCCACCGCAAGGAGCACGGCTATCCGCCCTTCCAGAAACTCGCGCGGCTGATCGTCCGCAGCGAGAAGGAGGAGGCGTCCGCGAAGTTTGCCGAACTCCTGTCCGGCGCCTTCCGCGAAGCGGTGATCCGCGACTCGCGCCGCGAGCCCGGAGTGGTCCGCGTCCTCGGCCCTGCGGAATGTCCCGTCTTCAAGCTGAACAACTTCTACCGCTTCCACTTCCAACTGCAGGCCGAATCGAGCGGCCGGCTGCACGAAGTCCTGCGCGAAGTCCTCGGCATCGTACGCCCGCCGCACAATGTTGAGTTCCAGGTCGATGTCGATCCCTTCAGCATGCTGTGATGGGATGCAGAGGGATGCAGAGTCACACAAGGAGCACGCCATGCCGATGACCAGCCTGGCGGGCCTAACTTTCGGCTGATCAACATGCTGCAGTATCATTGCATGTCCGCTTAGGGAAATACACGATGACGATCGACAATTTCGATCAAACTCTACAGGCATTCCGGTGCCGCTCGCCGTTCCGACCGTTTACGGTCGTGCTGCACAGCGGCCGACAGTTCGAGGTGGACCAACTCGGCGCCTTGGTCCAACGGCACGGTGTCGCCATATTCTTGGGACCGGGCGGGATTCCGGTGATATTCGACCACGAGGGCGTGGATCATTTTACCGGAGATATGGCCAACCGGCCTCCGTCGCAGCGGTATACATCGGACCTCCTACGAACCGGACACTTTGGCCAACCCCGCGGCATCGTCGATTTCCGGGATCGTCCGTTCAGTCTTGTTCCGATTCCCGATGGCACCGCATCGCCGCGTCGGCTAAACTAAGGTTCTCACCGGGCGGGAACCGCCGACGATTCGCTTTTGATCGGAGCCGATTCGATGCCTTTTCCGCATCGCCTTGCAGTACTGGTGCCGTTGTTGTTGTTCGCCGCTTCCGCATCCGGCGCCGAGCCGGATTTCTCGCGGGATGTGTTGCCGATTCTTGCGGAGCAGTGCTTCCATTGCCACGGTCCGGATGCGACCAAACGCTCGGCCGGGCTGCGGCTGGACACGAGAGAAGGCGCGTTCCGCACCAAGAACGGCGTCACTACGATCGTGCCGGGAAAGGCGGACGAAAGTGAACTCGTCCGCCGCATTCACAGTGCGGATGCCGAGGAGATGATGCCGCCGCCGGACAGCAACCGCAAACTTTCGGCGAACGAGAAAGCGATCCTGAAGAACTGGATCGCCGCCGGGGCCAAGTGGGGCAAACACTGGTCCTTCGAACCGCGCAAAATCTCGCCGGGCATCGCCGGCATCGATGCGTTTGTCGCAAATCATTTCAAGGCCAACAAACTTGTCGCCGTAGGCGAAGCGACCCCCGAGCAGTGGTTGCGGCGCGTCTCCTTCGACCTCAGTGGACTTCCACCGACGGTTTCTGAAGTCGATGCCTATCTGGTGGACCACACGAAGAATCCGGATGCGGCGCGCGAGGCCGTGGTCGAACGCTTATTCAAGTCGCCACGCTATGCCGAGCGGATGGCGACCGATTGGCTCGATGTCGCCCGTTTCGCGGACACGCACGGTTATCAGGCCGACCGCCGCATCGCGGTTTGGCCCTACCGCGATTGGGTGCTGAAAGCGTTTCAGGCGAACCTCCCGTTCGACAGCTTTCTGAGGGAACAGCTCGCCGGGGACCTGCTGCCGAACGCGACGAAGGATCAGCGTGTGGCAACCGCCTTCAATCGGCTGCACATGCAGAATGAAGAGGGTGGCGTCGTCGAGGAGGAATTCCGCGTCGCCTATGTCGTCGATCGCGTCAACACGATGGGCACGGCCTTCCTGGGCATGACGTTCGAATGCTGCCGCTGCCACGACCATAAGTACGACCCGCTTTCGCAGAAGGATTACTACTCGCTGTTTGCCTTCTTCCAGAACATCGACGAATCCGGGCAGACGAGCCACTTCACCAACGCCACGCCGGTGCCCGCGTTGCCGCTGACTACGCCGGACCAGGATCGCAAACTGAACGAACTCCGACAGGAGATCGTTGCAAGGGAAGCGTCCTTAAGAGTGACCGAGAAAGCAGCCGCCGGTCGTTTTGCGAAGTGGTCGAAGACCCGTCCCAAGGAGTTGCCCAAGTCCGCCGGGTTGGTCGCCTCTTACACGTTCGACGACAAGTCCACAATCGCCAACGGCGTCGATCCGAAAAAGCCGGGTCACGCCAACGACGGGCCGATGTCGACCCCCGGGGTCGTCGGCACCGCACTCCAACTCAACGGCGACAACGGCGTCACCCTGCCCGGTGTCGCGCACTTCACGCGGGACGACGCTTTCGGATTCGCCTTCTGGGTGAAGGTGGAGAAGCATCTGCCCCGCATGCTGATCCTGCACCACAGCAAGGCCCCGATCGACGCGGGCAGCCGCGGCTACGACGTACTCCTCGAAGACGGCCATGTCAGCTTCGGCCTGTACCACATGTGGCCCGGCAACGCGTTGAAGGTGCAATCCGTGTCGACGATCCCGACCGGCGAGTGGGTCCACGTCACGGTGAGTTATGACGGTTCCTCCAGCGCAGCCGGCGCACGGATTTACCTGAACGGTGCAGCGTGCGAAACGACCGCGATCCGCGACCGGCTCACCAAGGACATCACCTACGGCGGGGACGAACCGAGCCTCGCCGTGGGCTTTCGCTTCCGCGACAACGGGCTGAAGAATGGGGCCATCGACGAGTTGCAGGTGTTTCAGCGAAGGTTGACCGCACTCGATGCGGCCCATCGCTCCGGTAAGCCGACCCTGACGGCCGCATATGCCGCGGGCGACGAAGCACTTCTGCCGTGGTATATCGCCGCGATCGACGCGGAATCAGCCGACGCCCGTAAGGCACTTCACGATGCCCGTGCGGCATGGACCAAACTGATGAACCCGATCCCGGACGTCATGGTGATGGAGGAACTCAGTAAGCCCAAGCCCGCCTTTCTGCTCAAACGCGGTACCTACGATGCCCCCGGCGAGGCCGTTGCGGCGGATGTTCCCGGCGTGATGCCGGCCTTCCCCAAGAATCAGCCGCGGAATCGCCTCGGCCTTGCGAATTGGCTCACGCACCCCGATCATCCGCTCACGGCCCGCGTCGCCGTCAACCGCCTCTGGCAGCAGATGTTCGGCAAAGGACTGGTCGAAACCTCGGACAACTTCGGCACCACCGGTACCGTGCCGACGCACCCGGAACTGCTCGACTTCCTTGCGGATGACTTCGTCAGACACGGCTGGAACATTCAACGCACACTGAAGATGCTGGCGTTGAGTGCGACCTACCGACGCTCCTCGAAATCGACGGCGGAACTGAGAACGATCGACCCATATAACTTGGCACTCGCCCGCTTCCCGGTCCGTCGCCTGACGGCCGAGATGCTGCGCGATCAGTCGTTGTTCGCTTCGGGACTGCTCGTCGAAACGCTCGGTGGGCCGTCGGTCTTTCCCTATCAACCCGAGGGCGTCTGGGCCGATGCGGGCGGCGACCGCAACTACCCGCAAAGCACCGGCTCGGACCTCTACCGACGCAGCCTTTACACCGTGTGGAAGCGAACCGCTCCGCACCCGCAGATGACGACCTTCGATGCCGCGGACCGCAGCGTCTGCTCGGCCCGCCGGCAATCGACGAGCACTCCGCTCCAGGCGCTTGCCCTGCTGAACGACCCTCAGCACATCGAAGCCGCCCGCGTCCTGGCGTGCAAACTGATCGCGGCCCACCCAACGGCGGAGACACGCTTAGCCACGGCATTCCGCACGATCGTCGGCCGCGCGGCGTCCGAAGAGGAAACAGCGATCCTGCTTCGACTGCACAAGGAGCAACGCGACCATTACCGCAAACACCCCACCGAGGCCGAGACGCTCCTGAAGGCCGGCGCTGCACCGAAACCCATAGGCGATGCCGTCGAACTCGCCGCCTTGACCATCGTCGTGCAGGCTGTCCTGAATCACGACGAAGCCGTAAACCGGCGCTGACGAATCGGCTTTCCGGCTCGGAAAGCCTCTCCCCACCATTAAGGTCGCCGCTTTCATGCGAACCATCGCTCTCCTCGTGCTGATGTTCACCGCGTTCCCCGTGCAAGCCCAGACGGTCGGCTTCCTCAAAGAGGTCGCGCCGATACTGCAGGAGTATTGTTTCGCCTGCCACGATGCCCGCCGCAAGAACGGCAAGTACGAAATGACGACCTATGAAAAGCTCATGGTCGGCGGCACCAACGGCGAGGCCATCGTGCCCGGCAAACCGCTCGAAAGCGACTTCCACGATCTGATCGTGACGGACGCGGCTCGGCGGATGCCACCGCGGGACAAAGGCGAAGCAGTGCCCGCCGTCAAGGCCGCCATTGTGGCCAAGTGGATCGAGCAGGGCGCGAAACTCGACGCCGGCATCGACCCCAAGGCGGACTTGGTGCGCGAACTGCGTCTTCGCCGCATCCCGCCGCCGGCACCGGAAAGCTATCGCTTCCCCGCCGCCGTCACCGCGCTCGCCTTCACACCGGACGGCAAGTCGCTGGTCGCCGCGGGCCATCAGGAATTGACGGTCTGGTCGCTCGACGGCAAACTCGAGAAGCGTTTGAGGACTCGGACCGAGCGGGCCTACTCCATCGCCCTTCTGCCCGATGGTCTGATCGCCGTCGCCGGTGGGCGACCCGGCCAGGAAGGAGACGTTCGCATCTACGATCTCCAAGCCAAGGGAACCAAAGTCGGTGACGTGACACTGCTCGACGGCGTGAACGACAACGCCATTCTCGTCGCGCAACTCGCGGATTCGGACGACTCGATTCTCTGTCTGGCGATTTCAACGGACGGCAAGTTCATGGCCTCCGGGGGTTGCGACCGCATCGTCCGTCTGTGGGACATCTCGGCCGGGCCGAAGAAGGCCAAGCTGCTGCGGACCATCGAGAACCACGCCGACTGGGTGCAGGGCATCGCCTTCTCCAACGACGGCAAGTTCCTCGCCACCGCCGCCCGGGACAAGACTGCTAAAGTCTGGGATCTGACGCTCAACGAGTCGATTCTGACCCATCCTGACCATCAGCAGCCCGTCAACGCCGTCGCCTTCAGCCCGGACGGTTCCTTGGGCTGGTCGGTCGGTGCGGATCGCAAACTGCGTTCGTGGAAGCCGAGCGGTGAAGGGAAAACCGAGAAGGCCTACGATGGCCACACCGATGAGATTCTCAAGCTCGTCGTGCACACCAAAACTGCGGTCGCCGTCACCGCCTCGGCGGACAAAACGGTCCGTCTCTGGGACTTGACGAAGAAGCAACCGCTGCACGCGCTTGCCGGGCTGAACGACTTTGCGTTCTCGGTCGCCGTCAGCCCGGACGGTGCGACGATCGCCGCGGGCAGCTTCGACGGGGACGTCCAACTCTGGAACGCAAAAGACGGCAAACCCATCCGCAGGTTCGCCGTCTCGCCTGGAATGAAGAAGTAGTCCGTAGTCCGCTTAACCTACACTTCCGGCCGCACCGGTTCCGGGATATCCGAGAGGTATTCGACGGTGTGGGTGAGGTACGGCTCCAAGAGCAGATACGTTCGCGGCTTCACTTTTGCGCGGACGTTGTCTTTGAGTACGGTATAGCTGTCCCGCAGGAACTTCGGCGTGAAGTTGAAGCTCTTGAAGATCGTCCGGACCCACGTCAGCACGACGTCGTCGTAGTATTTGGGGTCGTCCAGATACATGGCCTTCGCCATGTACTGAAGCAACAATTGCATGTCCCGGTAACCCTTGTCCCAACCGACGGCGTGGTATCGAAGGAAATTGGGGTAGAGCTGCTTGATCCTGTTGAGCGTCAACTCGATCACATCCCGCTCGACCTTCTCGAGTTCCTGCACGGCCGCAAGACGAGCGCGTACGGAAGTCGCATACTCCGTCATGCGGTCGCGTTCGTCGCCGGTCGGGTAGCGGTCCCGGAGTGTGTTGAGCGTGGTAATCGTCAGCATGCGATCTCTCCGGATCAGACGGTTAAGGCTGCGGTTGTAAATGCGGGCATCGGCGTTTCGATCATCGACTCGAAGTCGCTCGCCTGCAGTCCGCGGGCCGTGTACGAAAAGTACGGCAGAAAAAGCGTGACCGATTTCGGATCGAGCCGCCGCGACAAAGCCTCCCAGGCGATCGTGTAGAGTTCGCCGAGTTCGTCGCTGGGTATGTCGAGCGCTTCGGCCAAGGTATTGAACGGGGCGATCACGCTTTGGTCGAGCATCGCCGTGTCGTCGAGCAGCATCGCCTGGGCGATGGCGCTGAGCGTTTGCGTGAAGTCGTTGGTGAACGGATCCTTCGGCAGGCCCCAATTGTGGGCCTTCGGAGCGACGACATCCGAGAGTTGCTTGGCGAGCCACTTCTGCGACTCTTCCAACCGTTTCGCGGCCGCCAAACGATCCGGAAGTGACTCCGCGAATTCGGCGATCCGCTCGGCTTCGTCCAAGGTGAACGGCCGGCCGTTGCTTTGTACGACCAGTCGGTTGAACCAATTGTCCATGTGGGTTTCTCCTAGACGCCCGCGGCGAGTTTGAGGCGGTTGACGATCGCGGCGTGGGGCAGCTTGTCCGCCGTCCACTTGACCGCCGGGGACAAACGGTCGGCGAGACCGACGATGAACCGCGAGGCGTCGGCCCCACGACTCGGGCAATCGGTTTGGATGCAGTCCAGTTCCGTATCGCCGTAGTAGCTGAACACGGCCGCGAGAAACCCGGCCATGAGCCAATCAGTCGGCTTATCGCTCGCTCCGACGACCGCAGGCATGACGCTGTCGCCGATGCGGACCTGGACGAATCCTTGTTCGTATTCGCTCATGTCGATATCGAATTTGCCCCAGCCGTGGTAGCGGAAGGCTTCGTCCAAGGCGCGTTCCATCAGGCCTGCGCTCATGTCGCGGGCCGGGACACCGTAGTGCTCGCTGAGTTCGCGGTCGAAGCGTTCGATGAACGCCGTGCCCCAACGGAAGCCGCACTTCTTGAAGACGCGGTCGCCCGCCTTGCCGCACTCGAACATGAGCGCCGAGCGGAAGCCGAGGAGGAAGTCGTCGGTCAGGGCACAGATCCGCGTGCCGGTCGGCGTGCTGATCGTCCCCTTTTCCACGTCGGCCGCGAAGTAATCGGGGCGCGAGAAGTAGCCGTTGACGAGGCGAATGTAGCTTGCGGTTTCGGTGCTCATTGCGAGTCCCCCCGAGTCGGTTCCTGGTTCTGGGTCTGGGCTGCGGGCTTGCCGCTCCACGGTACGCCCGCGAGCAGCTTGCCGAACGACATCCGACGCAGCGGCCGCTTGCCGTTTACGACGAATTCCGGTACCGAGACGGGCACCCGAGCGGCGAGAGTCGCCGGGATGGCGATCGGCGTCTGCTGTTTCGGCTTGCCGTCCCACGGGGCGTCGCTCCAGAGCGACCCCCACGGCAGGCGTTTGCGAGGCATCATCGTTCGGCCCTTACATGACTTGGAGTTTTCGCATGATGTCCTTCGAGGTCGCGCCCTGGCTGCGCCAGAAGCCCGCGGCATCGACCTTGTCGTAATCGGAGATCACGAACTTGCAGTGGTCTTCGCCCATCGAGTAACACTGCATCTCGACCGACGCCAGGTTGCGGCGGGCCAAGACGCTGAAGACCGCCGCGAACATGCCGGCGTAGAAGTAGCAGACCGCGTTGCCGATGTCTCCGATCGACTTGGCAACCGCGGACTCGTACAAATCCACGTACAACAGGCCCTTTTCCTTCTGGCGGAAGTCGTAGCGCCACGTGCCCCAGCCGGTGATCGTCAGCGGCCACCACCACTCCTCGAGCAGGAATCCGACCCGCATCTTTTCGAGTTCGACCTCGAACTCGGCCTGAGATCGGCGGCAAAAGCTCCGCATGTCCTCAAGGCCCCACTGGTAGCCGCACTTGTACATGATCTCGGTTGCGCCGGACTGTCCGACTTCGTCCTCCAAAGCACCGAGCATCGCGATCATGAAGTCTTCAGACACGCGCATCACGCGTTGGCCATAGACGTTCTTCAGAACTCCCCGTTTGGGGTCGTGCCGGTAGAAGGCGTCGTTGGTGTAGTAGTTGTGTTCGAAGTCCTGCAAGCCGTTGACGGACTTGATCGACGTCTCCAGTTTGCCCTCGGCGTTGGGCCGACGGAGCAGAGACGTTGTCTTCCAGTCCGCGCCTTCCTTCCAGATCATCTGAAGGGTTTTCACGGACGGCTTATCCGGAGATTCGTCGATTCCAACGGCGATCGGGGCGCGAGTCATATACAATCTCTTATATAGCGTTTGTAAGGTCTTATCCGGTATTGCCAAAGTCATTCGGACTATGGCTAGGCGTTGATTTTGCTGACTTCCTCATGCAGATTCCTGAAGATCTGCAGTTGGCTTCGGGTAATGATCTTATTTCGCGGAATCATGACTGCCCCGGTGATCGGGTGGAGATAATCGCTCACGGCTTCCTCGCCGATCAGGTCGAGCAGCTCCTCGAGCTTCTCGACGTACAATCCACTCGGCAACTCGACCGTCAGGCCATCGCCCAGAATGCGGCATTGGCAGGCCAATCGCGTGTTTTCATCGGATCCAACGATGAGCGACAGCGTTTTCTTCTCCTGCGGCGTCGCCGGAGACATCGAACTCGGGTTGCCGCGGACCCGAACGCTGCACGTGGCGCAGATGCCGCGCCCGCGGCAGACCGAGCGGATCTTGACTTCATTCGCCAAGAGGACCTGCAGTAGGTTGGCGCCCGCCGTGACCTCGGCAGCTTTGTTGATCGGGAAGAACGCAATCTTCATGGATGATCCTACATGGTGAACGTCGATCGAATCGAACCAGAGACCGATGCATCAGAACTCAACTGAAGAAGGCACCGATGCTGTCATCGATCGCCTCGATCGGCGTGGTATCGTCCTCGAAGCTGCCGATGCCAGCGATCGCTGTTTCTCCGGCGTCCTCTTCCTCGACCGCGCTGCCGCCCACGTTCCACCCACCGAGCGATTCGTAGTCCATCGAGCCGGGGGCCATCGAGCCGGAGGCCATCGACACGGCGGCGGCCGCTTGGAAAGCGATCCGGTTTTCGGTCCGCTCCCGCGTCGGCAACACGACCCGAATCTGCACACATTCCTCGGCGTGGTCGAACTGGAGTTCGCCGCTCATCAATCCGGCGACCCGGTGGGCCACGGCCGGCCCGAGCAGGAAGCCGACCTTGCCGCTGGAATCGAACACGGCCGAGTTCACGCGGCGGAACGGCTCGCGGATGTCGTCGATCAGCGGCTGCGAAATCTTCGGAGACTTGTACTTGATCAGAACTTCGCTCATCTCGTCATTGGCAGTCACGGCAGAGCGCCGCTTCAGTTCCAGAGTAACCTTGGATTGTTCCATTGAGACGTTGGCGTGAACCAGCAGCCCGGTCATCATGATGGTCAGTCGGTTCTCGTCAGCGATCAGCCAGCCCGCGTCACCAGTGACTTCCAACGTGTTGCCGCGTTCGGCGAAGGCGTGAGCGAGCCTCTCGGTGACGTCGTCGACGATGGCACGCAGGCGAATTTCGACCATTTCGGGTTCGCTGGCTTCGGTTGTGGTCAGACGACCGAGCCAACCCAAGAGTTGGATGACGAGTTCGTGCCGATTCACTTCTTCAATGATCCGCTGGACTTTGGGCAGAAAGCGTTCGCGTTGCCCGGATTGCTTGGCGGCTTGGGCCAACAGTACCGCCTGCGTCCGCACCACTTCCATGGAAGGAGCAGCTTCCTTGGCTACCATCTGACTGAGTCTTTGGCCCGTCAAGCGGCGGTGTAGTTGCCGGGTGTTCAGCTCGGCGCGTTTGGCGGAAGAAATATCTCGCATCAACAGAACCACGGCATGTTGGCTCTTGCGTTCGGAGGCAGGCATTGAGCTGAGGGCGACCGGTGTGCCGAATTCATCACCGGTGTGGGCCACGCCTTCGCAGCCACCGCCGCGGCCCTGATGGAGCCATTGCACGACCTCGGACCCCTTGTATGCCAAGGCTCCTTCGTATTGGCCGAACTCGACCTGGATCGGGTCGGCGAAGAATGAACGGGCCGGTTGCTTTTGGTTTTTGTTGGCAGCTGAGTCCAGGAACTGCTCGGCGGCCAAATTCATGTATTGCAGATTAAGCTTGGCATCGAAGACCAGGAGCGGCTCCGGAACATCGTTCATGATGTTCAGCAGAGTCGAGATCCGACGCTGAGAGGACAGAAACGCCGATTGCATCAATGCCACGGCCGTGCTCAAGGCATGGTTCTTGTCGGACCAAGGAGAATCGGCCACGAACGCCTTGGCCGGTAGTTTCACATCCTTGATCGTGGCATTCAGTCCGGCAGTCAGGCCTTGGATCGTCGCCTCGAACTGCTTGTTCCTCAACACGAGCGTGTCCCGCGAGACGCAGTACCGCTCGCCGAGTGCCACAATCGCATCGGCGATTTCACCCGTGCCGTCCGGCGATCGCTTGGCATACTTGTCCGAGCTGTCCTCACCGGCGATCCCAGCGCGAAGCAGCGATTCGGACGCCTTCCGACGGAGCCGCTCGAAGGAAGCCGTGATGACGACCACGCCGGCCACCACCAAGGCCGATCCGGCCACTGCGGATGCGGCAACGGCCAGGGAGGGGAGACCGAAAAGTGCCGCGCCGATCGGCAGCACGAACGGAACGGAGCCTGCGAACATCAGGCGGGTACGTAAACCGAGATTCATCTCTGTTCCCCTGGGGCGTGGAACGGCATCTGCCCACTGAAAAGGTACATAATGCCTGTTGTTTCCGGATTTCAGTTCCCGACGGAATCGGCTGATATTCAGGTAAGTTGCTGAGATTTAGAACTGGATTGCGGCGATGTCAAAAAACAATGTGTCAATGGGCGAGAGAGAAGTGAGTCGGCTAGTCCGAAAGTTCCGGCCCTGTCGGAACGATGTCGACAGGCTGTCGGGAAGTTCGCGGATTTCAGTTTTCAGTACTTCGCCTCATCCAAGGATTGCACCAGGCAAAGCATTCAAAACTGAAATCCGATAACAGCCGGCTTATTTTTCAGGGCTTCGATTCGCTGATCCCTTCCACGCCGAGGCCCGCCGGTTCGACGGATGCCGGCTTCGGTGGTGCGGCGTGCGAGGCTTCGGTCAATTCCTTGGAATAGAGCACCAACGCCGCGCCGATGCCGACGAGGAGGATGCCGACGAGCAGCAGCGGATTGGGCATTTCGAAGTGGAAATTGGCCCAGCCCGTCTTGGGGCTGGGGTGCCAGAGCGTGCTGACCAACGTGTTGATGACGGGCGCCAAGCCGAAAATGATCGGTGCGATGTAGATGCGGTACGATGTGGGCGGCAAGCCGGCCTCGGTCGCAGCCCGAACCGCCGTGCCGGTCGCGAAGACCACGCAGATCGCCCCGACGGCCCCGGCGACCCCGGCCAGGCAACTGAAGACGATTGCGGAAGTCTTCCAGTTCTTCAACGCTTCCGGTGTGTCCTGCACGCCGGTGGCGAACAGCACCCCCGGCAGTACGACGGCCAGCACGAAGTAGGCCAAGCCGACGCAGAGGATCGCCGCCAGCCGCGCGTTCGGCTTGCCGCCGAACTCCAAACCGCCGAAGGCGATGATCGGAACGTAAGTGCCCCAAGCCAAGCCGGCCAGAATCACGTAGCCCCACCACGGGATATTCATCGAGAAGCTCCAAGGTTGCGGAATCGTCTCCCGTATTGATAGGAACGATGCCTCAACCGTGTCCCGACGATCACGCGATCGGCCTTTGCAGTTGTTCAGTCCCGCCTTGTTAGGGAACCGACCTCACCCGCACCGGAAGTTTTTTTAAGCGTGGGCGTTACCTTCGCGTTACTTGCGGGAAACACCAGGCGATTAGAATTGACCGTGCGGATGTTCGTTCAGATTCCACCGTTCCAACTCTCGAGGCTACGCCGATGAAACGCCGAGTACTTCTCCTGCTGGTGTTGCTGATCGCTCCACCCGTCCTGCTCTGGTCTCAGGAAGCGAAAGAGCCGCCGCAGCCGAAAAGCGTGACCGGCAAGATCGTCGCCGTGACGGTGTACCGCGATACGGCTCTGGTCACCCGCGAGGTGCCGGTGCCGGATGCTGCGGGCCAATCGGAAATCACGGTCACGCCGCTGCCGCCGAATGCACTCAGCACGAGCTTGTATGCCGAAGGATCGGACGGCATCCGCATCCTGAGTACCCGCTACCGCACGCGGGCCATCGCCGAGGACAACCGCGAGGAAGTCCGCAAGCTCGAATCGAAGATCAAGGAGAACAACAAGAAGTCCGTCGCGCTCGGTGCAGAAGTGAAGACCCTTACCGAGAACACGGCCTTCCTCGGCAAGCTGGAAAACTTCACTTCGGCAACGCTGAATTCGCTCACCGATAAAGGCCAACTGGACGCGGAGAAGACAATCGCGTTGGTCACATTCATCCGCGAAACCCGCACCAAGGCGAGCAAGGAACTCGTGGTCCTGCAGCAGCAGATTCAGACTCTCTTGGAGGAAACCGCATTTATCCAGCGTACGCTGGATGAAGTCGCGGGCGGCGTGACCCGCACGGAACGCGATGCGATCGTCGTGATCGACAAGGCCAAGCTCGGCGCGGGCACGGTGAAGCTGTTTTACCTGGTGAGCAACGCGAACTGGAAGCCGCAATACAAGCTTCGTGCCGGCTTGAAGGACAAGGACCCGACCACGATCGAATACCTGGCCGCGATCGCCCAACAAACCGGCGAGGACTGGAACGGCGTGGCCCTGACGCTCTCTACCGCTCGACCGATGCTCAATGCCGCGCCGCCGGACCTGCTGGCGTTGGAGATCACCATAGGTGGCCCGCAATACACCGGCGGCCCCGGCAAGGGCATGCCCCAAGTGCCCGGTGTACCGAACGCAGCTCTCCCCAGTGCCGGCGGCATGCCGCCCGGGTCCGCTTATCTGCGCGGCCTGGAGGAACAATCGCGGGGCGGTCGCTCCGCAGCCCAAGGGGCCTTCAACAACAAGGATGAAGCCGTCGGCAATAAACTCGCCAACGATGCCGCAGCCTTGGAGCAATATCGCGACCTCCTCGTTTCCCGTGAAGACATTTCCAAACTCGACCCGTCTGCCGAAGGCCAAGACCTGCCGAGCGTGACCTACACCCTGAAGACCCGCTTCTCGCTGCCGTCGCGGGCCGACGATCAGGTGATCGAAATCGCCAAACTCGACTTGGCTCCGAAGTTCTATTACAAGGCGTTGCCGGTCCTCACGACCAACGTCTACCGCATAGCCGAGTTGACGAACACGACCGATCTCGTGCTGCTCCCGGGCGAAGCGACCATGTACTTGGGCACCGATTTCGTCGGCCAAACCAAGCTGCCGCTGGTCGCGGTCGGCAAGCCCTTTTCCGTCGGCTTCGGCGTCGATCCGCAGATTCAGGTCACCCGCAAGCTGATGGACAAAACCCGAACCACTCAAGGCGGCAATCAGGTGCTTACCTTCAAATACCGCATCCTGTTGAGCAGCTACAAAACGGGCACCGCCGACGTGCAGGTCTGGGACCGCATGCCGCACGCCGAAGCCGCCAACGCGATCGCCGTTTCGATCCTCAAGGGGGAGACCGAACTGAGCAAGGACGCACTCTACGTTCGCGACGAACGGACGAAAAACCTGCTGCGATGGGACGTAAAACTGGAGCCGAAGCAAAACGGCGAAAAGACTCTCGCGATCGACTACGAGTACAAAATGGAGTTCGAGAAGTCCGTCAGCATCGGCGCGTTTCTGGCGAAATGAGTCTCAAATTCGGATATTCGACGCCCGTCGCTGTTGCGGCGACGCCTCGGGTTCCGCCCGAAGGCTGTCGCCCTTTCCGAGTGGGCCGGAGAACCATCTTGAAAAATTCTCCGGAAAGTACTTGGAATCGGTTAAAGTCGGAAATATCATGCGGCAACGCTCACTCTTATGGGCGTCTCACCACCCTGATGTCGGCGATGGTTAAAACTCAACGAGCGTTTGTTGGGGCCGCGACGAAATTCGGCGTGAGGTTGGGATCAGAAGTACTGCTTGCTCATGGCTACGAACATCTACGTCGGAAACTTGCCCTGGACCGCGACCCAGGACGACTTGGTGCAAATGTTCTCACCGTACGGAACGGTCGAGAAAACGCAGATCATCACCGATCGGGAAACAGGCCGTTCCCGCGGCTTCGGCTTCGTGGAAATGTCCACCGAAGACGAAGCGAACAAGGCCATCGAAGCACTCAACAATTCCCCGTACAGCGGTCGCCCGTTGACGGTGAACATCGCCAAGCCCCGTGAATCGGGCGGTGGCGGTGGTGGCGGCGGCGGCGGTCGTCGCACCGGCGGCGGCGGTGGCGGCTACGGTGGCGGCGGCGGCAGCGGTGGTTACGGTGGCGGCGGTGGTGGTGGCGGTGGCTACGGTGGTGGCGGCGGCAGCACCGGCGGCGGCGGCGGCCGACGCGGTGGCGGCGGCGGCTACGGCGGCGGCAGCCGGGACGACGGCGGCTATTAAGCCGTATCGGAAGCTCATGCCGTTGTTTTCGGCAGACTCCCGCGTATAATCTAATCAACACTACGCCTACGTTCGGTTTTCAACCGACGTAGGCGTTATTCCGTTATTCGTACTTTCGAGGTCGTTGCGAGTTTATGGCGAAAGAAGAAGCGATCGAAGTCGAAGGCCGCGTGAGCGAAGCCTTGGCGAATACTCAGTTCCGGGTCGCGCTCGACATTGGTGGTGAAGTGATCGCTCACGTTGCCGGGAAAATGCGCAAGAACTTCATCCGGATCATCCCCGGTGACCGCGTCAAAGTTGAAATCTCCCCTTACGATCTGACCCGCGGCCGCATCGTCTACCGCGCCCGCTGACGGCAGTCCTAGGCTTGACTTTTCGCACATCCACGATCGTGGGCCGGGTCGGAGTTTGTCGCGATGGATATGCCGAACCAGGATCGCCTGCCGCCGCAAAGCCGGGAAGCCGAGCGCGGCGTGATCGGCAGTGTGCTGCGGGATAATCAAGTCCTTTCGGACTTGCTTCAAATCATCCGGCCGGACAACTTCTACTTCGACGCGCACCAGAAACTTTTCGCCGTCATTCTCGAGCTTTACAACAACGGCAAGCCGGTCGACCTCGTGATCCTGCACGAGGCTCTGAAGTCCCGCAAACAACTTGAAGACATCGGCGGCGCCACCTATCTCGCCGAGCTTTGGGACGCCGCTCCGACGGCGGCAAACGCGGAGTATTACGCCCGCATCGTCCGCGAAAAAGCACTCGTCCGCAATCTGATCCACACCAGTACCGAACTGCTCCGGGACGCCTACGACGGCGTAACGGGGGCGGATGAACTGCTCGGCCAAGCCGAGCGCCGCATCCTCGAAATCGCGGAAAAAGGCACGACCGGCGAAACCTTCACCTTGGAACGCACACTGACGGAAGCCTTCGACCGCATCGACGAGCGGGCCGGCAAGTCGCACCTGAACGTCACCGGGTTGGGCTACGGCTATACCGACTTGGACAACATGACCGCGGGCCTGCACAACAGCGAACTCGTCATCATCGCCGCGCGACCGTCGGTCGGAAAAACCGCCTTTGCTCTGAATGTCGTTCGGCACATCATCGTCGAAGAACGCCAGCCCGTCTTCTTCGTCAGTTTGGAAATGTCTCGTCTCGAACTCGCCGAGCGCCTGCTCTGCTGTCAGGGTCGGGTGGACAGCCACGGCCTACGCAAAGGTCGACTGAATTCCGATGAAATCCAGAAGCTGATGACAGCCGGCGATCAGCTTCGCGGCAACGCCAAGGATGGGTTCGTGAAGTTGTTCATCGACGACTCTCCGGCTCAGACCATGCTCCGCATCGCCGCCAACGCAAGGCGGCTGAAGCTTCGGCACGACATCAAGCTCGTCGTCATCGATTACCTGCAGCTCATCGAGCCTGAGAATCGCCGCGATCCGCGTCAGGAGCAGGTCGCTCAAACCAGCCGGCGGCTGAAGTTCCTCGCCAAGGAGCTTCAGCTTCCCGTGGTCGCGCTCGCTCAGGTCAACCGTTCCAGCGAAGAGCGGCAGGACCACAAACCGCGGACCAGCGACCTGCGTGAATCCGGCTCGATCGAGCAGGACGCGGATACGGTGCTGCTGCTGCACCGCCCCGGCCGCTTCGACGGCGAGACTGAGGACAACGTGCTTGAAATCAACATCGGCAAGCAGCGGAACGGGCCGACCGGCGACCTGACGCTGGCCTACTTCAAGACCTTCATGCGCTACGAAAACTACGCCCCCGACCCGAGCCTGTAGGCGGGCATTCCAAGCGGAAGCACGCGCCGGGTCCATCGTCCGCCGGGCGAAACGTCAGCCTGCCGTGCAGCATCTCCGCCCAGCGCTTCGCCAAGGCCAAGCCCAAGCGAGGATGAGGCCGACCCGCAGCGGAGTCAGGCCGGCGCGGCCTTGTTTACCGGCCGGTTTACGCCGCGTCAATTCGTCCGCATTCGGGTCGAAGGTCTGAGTGCGACCGCGCATGCCGTTCAACGAGTTTCCGAGATCATTACGGGCGTTGTTGCAGCCGGGCGTCGGCCGCTTTGGCGACGTCGTAACCCGTCAGCCGCAGTGCGTCGACGACGCCGCGACGAATCGCCGGTTCGTCCTCGATGACCACGATCCGCACCTCCGGCATGTCAGGCTCCCCGTTTGCAGTGAACTTAAGATACACGACTTCGCCTGCAGGCGTCCGCGGTCGTTACGTTCCCGAGACGATGCAGGCGTCGGTTCCGGGTGGACGAAACCCGGTTCGATCCGCATCCTGAAAGCGAGTCGATTCGTCGTGATCCCCCGAGACCTCGCCATGCAACAGACGCTCATTCTCCTGAAGCCCGATGCCGTGCAGCGTCGCTTCGTCGGCGCCATCCTCGGCCGCTTCGAAAGCAAGGGACTGCGACTGGCCGGCTTGAAACTGATCCAGGCACCGCGCGAACTCGCCGAAAAGCACTATGCCGTGCACAAGGGCAAGCCCTTCTACGAATCGCTGTTGAGCTTCCTGACCAGCGGGCCGACGCTTGCCGTCGTCCTCGAAGGCCGCGAAGCGGTTGCGGCCTGCCGCAGCCTCATGGGCACGACCGACGGCGTGAAGGCGGCCCCCGGCACCATTCGCGGCGACTTCGCCCTGAGCGTGCAGAACAACCTCGTCCACGGGTCGGACAGCCCGGAAAATGCCGCGATCGAAATCGCGCTCTGGTTCAAGCCGGACGAACTCACGGCTTACACGACGACCGATGCGAACTGGGTGAGTTGATTTTGGGCTGGCCAAACGATGAAGTACCGAGTGAGCGTCGCCATGCCGAATGCGTCCGACCGTGCGGCCGAGTTGCGCGAGCAACTCCATCACCACAATTTCCTCTATTATGTCGAAGCCATGCCGGTCATCACGGACCGGGATTTCGACAAGCTGCTCAAAGAACTTCAGGCCATCGAAATCGCTCAGCCAGAGTTGCTGACGGCGGACAGCCCGACGCAGCGAGTCGGCGGGCAGCCCATCGAAGGTTTCAAACAGGTGACGCATCGGCTTCCGATGCTCTCGATCGAGAACAGCTACGATGCCGCAGATCTGACGAAGTTCGATGCCGATGTCCGTAAGGCCGCGGGTAAGGATGAGGCAATCGAGTACGCGGTCGAACTCAAAATCGACGGCGTGAGTCTGTCGCTTTCCTACGAAGCCGGCAAACTCGCCGTCGGCGCCACCCGCGGCCGCGGCGACCTGGGCGACGACATTACGCATAACGTGAAGACTATCCCGACCGTGCCGATGGCGTTGAAGTCCGCTTCACCGCCGGCCTTGTTCGAAGTCCGCGGTGAAGTCTACATGATGAGGGCGGAACTGGTCCGCCTCAACGCGGCGCTGGCGGCCGAGGGCGAGGAGCCTTACAAGAACACCCGCAACCTCACCGCAGGTTCCCTCAAGCAACTCGACCCGCGCGAATGCGCCAAACGGAAACTGAGCTTCTGTGCCTACGGCGTTGGAGCCATCGACGGCGTCACGGTTACGAGCCAGTCGCAGCTTTTCGACACGCTTCGCGGCTTCGGCTTCGTTGTCAATCCCTTCACCAAAGTCTGCACGGGCCTGGACGAAGTGCTCGCCTTCGTGATCGAGTGGAACGAAAAACGAAAGACGCTGCCTTACGACACCGATGGTCTGGTGGTGAAGGTCAACGACTTCGCGATCCGCCAACGCATGGGTGCGACCAGCAAAGTGCCGCGTTGGGCGCGGGCCTACAAGTTCGAGGCCGAGCAAGGCATCAGCAAACTCGGCGCGGTCGAGTTCTCCGTCGGCAAGTTCGGCGAACTCACGCCCGTGGCCCAGTTCGATCCACCCGTGGAACTCGCCGGCACGACCGTCGGCCGGGCCAGCATGCACAATGCCTCGTGGGTCGAAAAATTCGACGTCAGACTTGGGGACACGGTGGTGGTCGAAAAGGCCGGCGAGATCATTCCCCAGGTCGTTTCGGTCGTGCTCGAAGCCCGCACCGGCCGAGAAGTGCCGCTGGTCTGGCCGACGGTGTGCCCCGCCTGTGGGGCGGCGGTCGAGAAGCAGGAAACCGCGATCAGCTACGGCTGGTTCTGTTCGGACACCGGTCGTTGCCCGGCCCAGCTTACCCGCCGCGTCATCGGCTTCGCCCGCCGCGAACGCATGGACATCGAAGGTCTCGGCGAGGAAGTCGCCAAACAACTCGTCGACGCCGGGCTGGTGAAAACCCTGCCGGATCTTTATCGGCTGACCCGGGAGCAACTCCTCGGCCTCGAAGGCTTCGCTGCGACCAAGGCGAAGAATCTGCTCGCGGGCATCGAGGCCAGCAAGACCCGCGGCTTGGCCAAGCTCCTGCCCGCACTGAGCATCCATTCGCTCGGCGGCAGCATGGCGGATATCTTCGTCGAAGACTTTCCGACGCTCGACGCAGTCCTCGCCGCGACCAAGGAACAGATGGCAAGCGTGAAGGGCTTCGGCCCCAAGCGGGCCGACAGCATCTTCGAATTCTTCCACTGTGAGGCGGGCGAAAAGCTGGTGGCCGACCTGCGCGAACTCGGCTTGAAGCTGACGCACGACAAGAAGGCCAAGCCCGCCGGCGGCCTGGTGCTCGCGGGTAAAACCGTCGTCGTCACGGGGACGCTGCAGAAGTACGGCCGGCTGGAGATTGAAACGCGGGTGAAGGATCTCGGCGGCAAAACCTCGGGCAGCGTCTCCAAGAAAACCGACTATCTGCTCGCCGGCGACGATGCCGGCAGCAAGCTCGCCAAGGCCCGAGAACTGGGCGTCCGCGTGCTCACCGAAGATGAGTTCGAGCGGCTTGCGGCCGGCGAGTCGTTGCTTTAGCCGCATTCACTTTTCATAATGATGCTTCACGCGAGCGGCCCCGCCGAAGGTGGGTCCGGTCGTCGCGTTGCCGAACTCGCCGCAACGTCGTCGAGTGTGCTCACAGCTCGGAGTTCCCGTGACCGGAAATGCGGCCGCGAAGGACAAGCTCAAGATCTTCAGTGGACGGGCCAACAAACCCCTGGCCGAAGCCATCGCCAAGGCCCTCGGCGTCCAACTCGGCAATCTCAACCTCGGCAACTTTCCGGACGGCGAATCGTCCGTCCGCATCGATGAGGACGTCCGCGGACAAGATGTCTTCATCGTCCAGCCGACCTGCCCGAACGTCAACGAACACCTGATGGAGTTGCTCATCATCCTGGACGCCTTCAAGCGGTCCAGCCCCTTCCGCATCACCGCCGTGATCCCCTACTACGGCTACGCCCGACAGGACCGCAAGGATACCGGCCGCGTACCCATCAGCGCCAAACTCGTCGCCGATCTGCTCACCGCCGCCGGGGCCGCGCGGGTACTCTGCCTCGACCTGCATGCCGCGCAGATTCAGGGATTCTTCAACATCCCCGTCGATCACTTGTACGCGGTCAAGGAACTGACCGCCCATGTGCGGACCTGGAACATCCCGGCGGACGAACTCGTGGTGCTGAGCACCGACGAAGGCAACGTCAAGAAGGCCCTGCACTACCAGCGTCGCCTCGGCGGGCAGATCGCCGTCGTGGACAAGCGGCGCTCCAGCGGCGAGGAAACGAAGGCCGCGCACCTGATCGGTGCTCCACTGGCGGGCAAGACGGTCATCGTCTTCGACGACATGATCTCGACCGCAGGCAGTATGGTGAATGCCGTCGAAGTCGCGCGGAAATCGAACGCGAAAAAGATTTACGTGTGCGCCACGCACGGCGTGCTGTGCGGTCCGGCGGTCGAGCGCCTTCGCGAATCGCCCATCGAGCAACTCGTCATCACCGACAGCATCCCGCTGACCAAGGAAAAACGGGACAAGCTGCCGAACGTGGCGGTGGTCAGCATCGCGGGACTGATGGCGGATGCGATCAAGCGGATTCACGAGGATCAATCAGTGTCCGCGATGTTCAAGGATTGAGCACGTGCGCTGCCCCACCTGCACTTGTCCCATCGTTGCCGGCGACGCGATCTGCCCGGCCTGCGGCATACTTTTGCCCAGTGTCGAGCCGCCGCCGCTGCCGATCGAAGTGACGGAACTGCCGAAAGCCCGTCGTGCCCCGCGTCGCAACGAGGACGAGGACGAGGGCAACGACGAGGACCGGGAACGCCCACACCGCCGTCGGCGAAGATCGCGCGGACCGGAGCCGATGCACGGGGCGGCCGTTGCCTCGATCATCCTCGGCATCCTCGGTTGCCTGACGGCCTGCCTTTGGCCGGTCAGCCTCAGCTGTGCAGTGCCGGGACTCGTCTGCGCCGCCGCGGCCCGCAACACCCATTCGCGCCGTACGGCAGCGGCCGGGTTGGCACTGTGCGCTTCGGCCGCGATCGCCGGATTCGGCTTCATGGTTGTGAGCATCGTGACCATCGCCACGGACGGCCTGCCGGACGACAAGCCCGGCGAGACAAAAATCCAATCCTTCTTCCGCTGACCCCCGGAGTTGTTTCCATGCGTCGCTTCGCCATGCTTGCCCTGTTCCCGCTCATCGCCTGCGGCTGTACACAGACCACCACCACCAACCCGGCCACGCCGACCACCCAAGTCGTGGCCATTGAGGATGATCACGACCACGATCACGACCGGGGTAAGAAGTTGGTTGCCCATCTCGGCAAGCATCACGTTTGGCTGACGGCCCATCTCTCGAGCAAATCCGGCCACGAGTTGGATGTGTTCGTGGAAGCATCGAACGAGGCAAAGGCCGTCGCCCTGCCGTTGGACAAACTTCGCGGCAAAGCCACCAAAGCCGGCGACCCCAAGGAGTACGAACTGACCTTCGAGCCTGCTCCGGCGGGCGAACGCCCCGCAGGCGAAGCGGCCGGTACGTGTTCCCACTTCGTCGCCAAGACCCCGTGGCTGACGCCGGCCGACGTGTGGACCGTGATCGTCGAAGTCGAGTTGGAAGGCCGCAACCGCAAGGCGACCTGGAAAAACTTCACGCCGAAGGTGTTCGCGCACCACGAGGAGTGAACGCAGTTTCTACCGTCGGAACTGCCGGTCCAATTCCTGCCGACTGAACATCAGGCTCGTCGGCCGGCCGTGCGGGCAGTGATGCGATTCCTCGGCCAGTGCACGCAACTCCAAGAGATAGTGAATCTCCTCCGGCGTCAGCCGGTCGCCTGCCTTGACGGCGGCCTTGCAGGCCATGCCTGCAAGCAGATGATCGAGCAGCACTTCCTTAGCCGGCGGCCTGTCCTTCGCCGTGAGTTCATCGATGACGGAGTGCAGGATTTCGTGCGGCGCCTTGCGTCCCAAGAGCGTGGGATAGCTGGAAAGCAGAATCGTGTTGCCGCCGAAGTCCTCGACCTCCAACCCGAGTTCGGCGAGTGCATCCTTGGCCTCCAGTACCGCGACGGCCTGCTCGGCGGGCAGGTCGATCGGCTCGGGGATCAGCAGCCGCTGCACTTCGAGTTTGCCTTCGCGGATGCGGCGTCGCATCTGCTCGAACAGGATGCGTTCGTGCAGGGCATGCTGGTCGATCACCTGCATGCCGTCTGCGGTTTCCAGAATCAGATACGCGTCGTGGACCTGCAACACCGCACCCGGCGCCAACGTCGCCGGCAGCATCAGCCCGATCGGCACCGGCATCGGCTCGACCGCTTGCGATTCACTTGAAATCGGCTCTACCCGCGTCGCCGCGGCACGGGTCGGCAGTTCCCACGGGGCCGAAGTACTCTCCGCCAAAGGTCGACGCGGTCCCAGGAATGCCTCGGGCGCTTGCACGCGGATCGGCTCCAACGGTACGCTCGGGTAGGACGGGTACTTCGGCGCCTGCGGTCGCGCGTGCTCGCGGATCGGGATCGCGGGCACCTGCAGACTCGGCAGCAATTGTTCGCCCGACAGTCGCGTCTTGACCGTCGAACGGATCAGGGAATAGAGCACGGAGTTTTCGCGGAAGCGGACTTCGGCTTTGGTCGGGTGTACGTTCACGTCGACCGTTTCCGGCGGCACTTCGAGGAAGAGAAACCCGATCGCGTAGCGGCCAACCATGAGCAGGTTGCGGTAGGCTTCCTGAAAGGCGTGGCCGAGGCTGCGGTCCCGGAACCATCGGCCGTTGACGAAGAAGTATTGCAGCTTGGCATTGCCGCGGTCACACTTCGGGTCGGCAATCAGCCCGGTGAGCCGAATCGGACCGGCGGGTGATGCGATGGGAAAAAGCGCGTCGCGAATCTCCTTGCCGAAGAACAGTCCGATGCGGTCCGGCAGGCCTGCAGTCGCGGGGATCTCGTACACCATCCGGCCGTTGTGCCGCAGCACGAGATGAAGCTGCGGATGCGACAGCGCGATCCGCGTCACCGCCTCGCAGACGTGGCCCAGCTCCGTGGCCGTGGACTTGAGAAACTTTTTCCGAACGGGAATGTTGTAGAAGAGGTGTTTGACTTCAATCCGCGTGCCGACCGCACCGCCCCACGGGCGAAGTTCGCCCAGCGTTCCGCCGTCGCAGCGCAACTCGGCGCCGTGGGTCTCGCCCATCGGCCGCGACTGCAACAGCACCTGGGCCACGCCACCGACGGACGCCAAGGCTTCACCGCGGAAGCCCATCGTCGAGATGTGGAACAGATCGTCCGAGGTCGTCAGCTTGCTCGTGGCGTGCGGCGTGAAGGCCAAGGCGAGGTCCTCCGCCACCATGCCGCAGCCGTCATCGACGACGATGATGGACTCCATGCCGCCGACGGCGAGGTCGACGTCGATCCGCGTCGCCCCGGCGTCGATGGAATTTTCGAGCAGTTCCTTGACGACCGCCGCCGGGCGTTCGATGACCTCCCCTGCAGCGATCTGGGCAACGACGGTCTGAGATAACGGACGAATGCGGGGCATGGCAACTCTGTAACGGCGAGCGGCGTGGCGGTAGCCCGCCGAGTCTGGATGATGTCGAGCAGCGGGTGGCAACATGCCGAGTCTTTGGCGGTCGAAGACTCCGTCGGTTACCACCGGCGGCTCGCCGAGAAGTTTGCTCGAATCACTTCGCCGGTTCCTTTTTCCATTCCTGAAGCTTGCGGTACAGGGTCCGCTCGCCGATGCCGAGCATCTCGGCGGCGGCTTCGCGGTTGTTGCCGGTCTGCTCCAGGGCCTTCTCGATGTAATAGCGTTCGATCGCGTCCATCGACTTGCCGAGCAGGGCATCGGCCCCCGCACCAGCCGGCACGGCGCTGCCGGCCTTGAGTTGAAGATCGTCCGGCAAGTCGTCGAGGCCGAGGGTGCCGTCGGTGTCGAGCACGATCATGCTTTCGAGGACGTTGCGTAACTCGCGGACGTTGCCGGGCCAGTCATAGCCGGCGAAGGCCTTACGCACCGCCTCGCCGACGACGGGCTGCTTGCGGCCGTACTTCGTGGCCAAGTCCTTCAGGAAGTGATTCAGCAGCAACGGCAGATCTTCCCGGCGTTCCCGGAGAGCGGGCAGGCGGATGACGCCCACCTTCAGGCGGTGGTAGAGATCGCGGCGGAACTTGCCGTCGTCGACCATGCGTTCGAGGTTCATGTTGGTTGCGGTAATGATGCGGACATCCACTCGGATCGGCTCGTTGGCGCCGATGCGGACGACCTCGCCGTTCTCCAATACACGCAGCAGTTTCGCCTGCAGCGTCAGCGGCATGTCGCCGATTTCATCGAGGAACAGGGTACCGTGGTTGGCGTGTTCGAAGCGGCCCTTTCGCTGCCCTTTGGCGCCGGTGTACGAGCCGTCCTCGTGGCCGAACATGTCGTCGTCGAGCAGGTTTTCGTTGAGCGCCGCACAGTTCATCGCGGTGAAGGTGCGGTTCTTGCGGGGCGAGTTCACGTGCAGCGCTTTCGCAGCCAGTTCCTTGCCGGTGCCGTTCTCGCCGAGGATGAGCACTGGGGCGGGCGACCCGGCGAAGGCCTTCAGCAGTTGCAGCACGCGCGTCATCTTCGGCCCGTTGCCGACGACGCCTTCGTAGCCGAATTTTTCGTCGATCTGCCGGCGGAGTTCCGTGTTGGTCCGCGCGAGTTTCACGCGCTCGGCACTCTTCTCGACGATCGCCCGAAGCTCCCCCAAGTCGATCGGTTTAAGCAGATAATGTTCGGCTCCGAGCTTCATCGCCTCGACCGCGGTCTTCACGTCGCCGTAGCCCGTGATGACGTAAACCTCGGCCTCGGGCAATGCTTCGCGCGCCTTGCGAACGATGGCGAGACCGTCGGTGTCGGCCATGCGAAGATCCGTGAGCACCACGTCGTACTCGTCCTGGTCCAGCTTGGCGGCCCCAGCCTTCCCGGTGTGCGCGACGGTGCACGCGTGCCCCTTACGCTCCAGGCTCTCGGCGATGGCCTCGGCGAGATTGCGGTCGTCGTCGATCACGAGCACCCGCAGCGCGTCGGCGGGCGGTGCCGGCAGTGCCATCGTTCGGTCTCCGGTCCAAGTCGATTTCCTTATCATAGCGAATGCTTATGGTCCCCGCTTTCGCCCATTGCTCCCGCGGAGTCTCCTCCATGCTCGCGTTCCTGCTCGCCGGTCTGCTTTGCCCCTTGGCGGGGGACGCCAGTCCGTTCCCCGGAAAAATCCTTGCGGCTGACCGCTCGACCGGCAAGCTGGCGGTGGTCGATGCCTCAGGCAGAGTCTTCTGGGAAATCAAAAACAAGCACGACGTCCACGACCTGCACCGGTTGCCCAACGGCAACATCCTCACGCACACGTCGCATACGACCGTAGTCGAGATATCGCCCGCCAAGGAAATCGTCTGGAAGTACGAATCGAAACCGAATGACGGGACCAAAGGCCGCGTCGAAGTGCACGCCTTCCAGCGCCTGCCGGACGGCAACACGATGATCGCCGAGAGCGGCAACTGCCGCATCATCGAAGTCGATCCGTCCGGAAATATCGTCAAGGAAGTGCCGCTGGCGTTGCCCAAGCCCGATGCTCATCGGGACACGCGCATGGTCCGCAAACTCAAAAACGGCAACTACCTCGTCTGCCACGAGTCGATCGGCACGGTCCGGGAATACGACGCTGCAGGGAAGATCGTCTGGTTCTACACCCTGGACCTCAACGGTCGCGAACGTTCGGGGGGCCACGGTGTCGAGGGCCACGGCGTCGAAGTGTATGGGGCGATTCGGCTGGACAACGGCAACACGCTCATCGGCGGCGGCAACAACAACCGCGTGCTGGAAGTCAGCCCCGACAAGAAGATCGTCTGGTCGCTGGACCAGAAGGAACTCCCGGGTATCACCCTGGCCTGGGTCACGACGGTCAACGTGCTGAAGGACGGCGTCATCGTCATCGGCAACTGTCATGCGGGTCCGAAGAATCCGCAACTCATCGCCGTGACCCGAGACAAGAAGGTCGTCTGGACGTGGACCGACTTCAAAAACTTCGGCGACAACACAGCAAGCGCGATCGTGTGGGACGGCGAGTAAGTGCGGTCACTTCGGGTCTCCCTTCTTCGTCTTCCGTTTACCCGGCGCCCGTTTGGCGAAGATGGTTTCGACGGGCAGGGTGAATCCGGGAAGCACCTTGCCGCCGTCGAGCGTGTCGCCGACGGCGAA
>Ga0163144_10002768_pt1 | contig 40171 bp, 41 predicted proteins | sample OliLak19BULKMAT1_FD_123175 | JGI IMG/M metagenome (GOLD analysis project Ga0163144, IMG submission 123175) | Freshwater microbial mat bacterial communities from Lake Vanda, McMurdo Dry Valleys, Antarctica - Oligotrophic Lake LV.19.BULKMAT1 | ecosystem: Environmental > Aquatic > Freshwater >...
ACCTGCATGGCGCTTCTCAACGCCGGCGGCACCGTAGGAATGATGCTGGGCACCGCCGGCGCCGGCATGGTCAGCGCCGCACTCAAGAGCAGCGGCATGCCCCGGGAAGACGTCTACCCCTGGATCTTTGTTGGCGCCGGCGCCACCCAGCTGCTGCTCATTGCCTTCAGCTGCCCCGCCATGTGGCGAGCCGCCTGGAACCTGGCCCCCCGCCCCACCCAGTCCACACCCCGCACCTGACCCCGCTGCACCAACCCGGTGCACCACCACTGCACCGCTCTGGCGCACGCCCCGGGGAAATACCCTGGCACGCCCGCTGCTGATGCAGCCGCCAGGAGGCCCACCATGTTCAACCGCCTGCGCCGTTTCCTCACCACCCACCTGCTCCTCACCATCCGCCCCCGTGATGACGAGCACACGCCCACGATCATCCCCGCGGTGTGTGACAGTTGTTCGGTGGATGCCGCGGTGGGACTTGTGGGTTTCACGCAGGGACATTGAGTCCGGCCGGCCAGTCCACGTAGCGTCCGCGGTGAGGCGTGCATGACGGATGTGCTGAGTGAGCACAAATGGCTGGCTGAGCAGGCCTGGGCAGAAGACCGCCTGGATGAAGCGCTTGCGCACTACCAGCAGTACCTGCTGCTCAACCCGGGTGACGTGGAAATCCGCCAGCTCATGGCAGACCTCCTCATCCGGCTGAACCGCCGCCAGGATGCCGTGCGCGTCTATGAGCACGTCGCCACGTCGTTTGCGCAAGGTGGCCACCTCTTCAAGTCCATTGCCATCTCCAACGTCATCCAGCAGCTGGACCCGGACCACACCCGGACTCACCAGCACCTGGCCAACGCCTTCTCCGCTGACAACAACCGCTCGCCCACGGATGACACCCAGCCCAGCACGCGGCTTCCCACGCCCGCCGCCGCGCGCCTGGCCGTAGGCATCCAGACTCCGCTGTCCGTCCCCGCCAGCACCATCAATGAATCCATGCGCCTGGAAGTGGATTTCCAGGACGTTGAAGAGGTCCTGCCGCCACTTCCGGTGGACCCGGGTCACCAGCCGCGCTTTCCCATCTTCTGCCAGCTCACCGGGGAGGAGTTCATTGCCGTTCTCCGCCGGGTGAAGCTCAGAAGCGCCAAGGCCGGTGAGGTCATTGTCCATGAAGGCGAACCCGGCACCTCCATGTTTGCCGTGGCGGAAGGCAGGGTCCGCGTCTTCCGCGTCCGCCCGGACGGCTCTGAACGCGCCCTCACCTCCTTGGAAGAAGGCGCGTTTTTTGGTGAGGCCGCCGTGGTCTCAGACGTGCCGCGCATGGCCAGTGTGGCGGCGGAAGTTCCCACGGTGCTGCTGGAGTTCTCTCGTGAGGACATCCAGCAGATCTGCCGGAACTACCCGTCCGTGTCCGGCGTGCTGCAGCGCTTCCACCATGACCGGTTGCTGGACAACCTGATGCGCGCCTCGCCGCTGTTCCGGCCTTTTTCCCAGGAGGAGCAGCGCGGAATCATTGAGGCGTTTGAACCACACAGTTATGCAAAGGGCTCGCTGATTCTCACGCAGGGCCAGCCGGGTGACGGTTTCTACGTCCTCCTCCGCGGCCGCTGCCAACCCTTCCACACCCAGACCGACGGCCGCGAACGCGCCTATCCGGACCTGGCGGAAGGGGATGTGTTTGGAGAGATCTCGCTGCTGCTGGGCAAACCGTGCACCGCCAGCGTGCGCGCGCTCACGCCCGTGGTGGTCCTGCGTCTGGCCCGCGCCGAATTTGAACGCCGCGTCCTCAGCCGCCCCGACGTGCGCAAGAAGCTGGATGAGCTCTCCACGCAGCGCCGCCAGCGCACCGCGGATTTGTTGACGGCCATCATGCTGGGCATTGAATCCATCCGGGTGTGACGGCGCGCGTTGACCGGACGTGGGGGATGCGGAATGCATCCCCGCATGCGGTCCATCCACGTGCCATTGCTTGTGCTGCCCCTGCTGACCTCGTGTTTCTACCGGCTGGACCAGTTCCCCGTGGACCTCAAGGAAGGGGACATCCAGGTCATCCTGGTGGGCGCGTTGCCGGGCAAGATTGGCGTGCAGCCGCTGGCCGGCGGCCGTGTCTCCCTGGCCCGCAGCGGCGTCACCCGCACCTCCCGTGAGGATGGAAGAGTCACCTTCCGCAACGTCCCCGCCGGCAACCACCGCCTCAACCTCATCTATGACCCGGATGGTGACCGCGTCCCCAACCTGGCCGCGCGCCTGGATGTGCCCATCATTGTCCGGGATGACGGCGCCACCCGCCCCGCCGTGGACCTGGGCCGCGTGGTCCTGCTGGAGCCCGCCACCATCACCGGGCATGTGGACGTCAGCGCCAATCCCTCGCTGGACCTGGCCACCATCACCGTGGCCCTGGATGGCTTTGATCTGCAGGTCACCCCGGATGCCAACGGCAACTTCACCATCCAGGGGCTGGGCGCAGGGGCCTGGACCGTGGCGGCGGCGGGCGGTGGGCTCATCACCACGCCGGCGGATTTTTCGGTCACACCGGGTGAACAGAAGAACGTGGGCACCCTCACCATGCGCCTGCCCGCCGCGGAACCGGCCACACTCAGCGGCACCATCACCCAGCCCCCTGAGCTCACCCTCAGCCAGGGATTGAACAACCGCACCGGCCTGGTGGTTGGCGCCGGCGCCGGCGGCCAGGTGCTGGATCTGGGCGTCACCAGCGCGCTCACCTTTGCGCGGGATGTCCCGGAGGGCCTCTACACACTCCAGTTCTTCCTGGACGCGGATCACCGCACCGTCATCATCCCCGGCGTCATGGCGCGCGCAGGACAGACGTTGTCCTTTAAGATCATCCCCGGCGTCCTGGGCGTGGAGCGGGACGGCCCCTGCCAAGGCAAGCTGGACCTGGACGGAGACGGCCAGTGTTTCCTGGACGCGGATGAACCCGGTGAACAGCTTGGCTGCCTGGAGGAATGCCGCAGCCGCACCTCCAACAGGGACGCCCCGTGCACCATTGCCGGCACCTGGGACTGTGATGATGACGCGGATTCCCAGCTGGATGCGGATGAACGCAACTGCCGCTGCACGCTGGGCAGTGAAACCATGGGTGAGGAGTGCCTCAAGAACACCGCGCGCCTGGACAGGCAGCCCAACACCATCTGTGATTCCATTGAGCCGCTCAATCCTCCGCCGGTTGGGGGATCCTCGTCGTCATCATCGTCCACTTCATCTTCTGGCGGGGGATCCTCATCTTCTGCAGAGCTGGCGTCTTCCTCTTCTGAAGGAACCTCCTCCAGCGGCGGGAGCACCACGGGCTGCCGCGTGCTGGAAAGTGATCCCGGCGCGCCGGTGGTGATTCCGTGGGGCACCTCCCACTGCTTTGAACTGCCGCTGGTGACCACGTCCGTCACGTGGCGCGCAGTCACGGCGCCGGATGACCAGGGGACCACGGTGGACGTCGCGCTCAATCCCCAACTTGCTGCTACGCCGGTCACTGGCACCGGCGGACGCGTGCGAAGAGACAACGGCCCCATTGCCTTCATGGCACTTCAACTGGACGGAACCATGCACATCACCGGCTCCGTCAGCCCCGCGCCGTTCACCCTGGAAGCCATCACCCCGGAAGGCACGTTCCGCTCCAACATCTCCGTGATTCCCTCGCTGTGGGATGTGGGACGGGTTGTGACGCAGGTGTCTGCGGGCGTGGACCATTCACTCATGCTGGTGCGGGACGTGAACTCCGGCGTGGAGGAGCTGTGGGTCTCCGGCACCTTTGGCCCCGCCACCAACCGTGTCCGTTATGACCGCGCCGTCCCCGTCCAGGGCCTCCTTGGCGAGGGCGTCCTCCACAACGTCCTCATGATGAAAGCCTGCAACTCCTTTGCCCTGGTGGTGCTGGGGGATGAGCAGCTCTATGAGATTGGCGTCCAGGACGCTGCACCGCGCCTGGTGCTGGACGCGCTGGGCCTCCCCATCACCACCGTCCGCGAGCTGGCCTGCGGTGATGCCCACAGCCTGGTGCTGCTGATGAATGGACGGGTGCTGGCGTGGGGCAGCAACTCCCATGGACAGATTGCCGCCCCGCTGAACGTGGGCTCATCCACGGTGGCCAATGAGGTGGAGGGTCCGTGGAACATGGGGGCACCGGTGCTCTCGGTGACGGCGGGCGGGGACAACAGCGGGCTGGTGGTGGCTGACGGAACCCTGGAGGCCTACGTGTGGGGCAGCGCCCAATGGGGCGTGGTGCTCACCACGGACCAGTCCACGCCACAACGCCTGATCCTCAGCGCCGCGGGTGCACCACCGCCGCTGGCGCAGCTCCGCCTGGGACCCACCAGCGCGTTTGCGCAGCTGGCCAACGGGGGAATCATGGGCGTTGGCACCCACCCCGCCTTCCTGGGCACCTGCACCGCCACCAGCGAGACCACCACCGCCGCCGTCACCATTCCCTCCGCCCTCAACTGCCTGGGCGCGCCACCACCCTTCACGGACGCCGCTGAGCTGTTTGTGGGCCGGCGCCACCTCCTCATCCGCTCCGTCAACACGCCCACCACCGTCTGGGGCGTGGGAGACAACCTGGATGGCCAGCTGGGTGACCTGCAGACGCTCTTTGTGCGCACGCCCGTTGTCACCACCATCCCCGCCAGCGGACTTTCCGCGGGCGCGGACCACAACCTCTGGATTGACCCGGTCACCAGCCGGGCCACCGGGGTTGGCAGTGACAGTCAGCGCGCACTGGCCGGCGGTGAAGAGGGACTCCGCACCGTGCGGCACCCGGAGCGCGTGCGCTATTCGCTGTGTGGCAACGGCCAGCATGATGACGCCGAGCCCTGTGACACCACCGCCGGATCACTCAACTGCACCACGGAGTGCCGGCTGGAAGAGAGCTGCGGCAACGGAGTCTTTGACGGCTCGGATCTGTGTGAGGAGGGGGACCAGGATCCGGACGGACGGTGCAGCGCCACGTGCACGTGCAATCCGGCGCGTTCCATCTGCGGTGACGGTGAACGTGTCCCTTCCTGTGAGCTCTGTGATGACGGGAACCTGATTGCGGGAGACGGCTGCTCGGCCACCTGCACTGTGGAGATGGGCGGGACCACGCCGTGCCAGCAGATGGTGTCCTTCACCAACCAGGCCGCTCCCCACGTGGTGCAGCGCGCGTGCCTGACCTTTGAAGCCCTGGGCACCCTCAGCCCCACGGACAACGTGGCCTACTTTGCCGTGCCGGTCGAATCGCTCAATGCCCTGGACGTGGAAGCAACCCGCCATCCACTCCGGGTCTGTGACCCCGGCGCCAACCTGGTGCTCAAGGCGTTCACCACCGCGTTCCCCACGGGCGGCGTGACCAACAGCTGCCGGACCCTGGAGACCGGCCGGATGGATTGCCATGAACCAGCCGCTGACGCCTGCGGAACGCTGAAGCTCTCCGCCACACCCAGCTCGCGGAACATCCGGATTGCCGTGGTGCGGCCCGCCGGCGTCACCGGCGCCATCAGTTACCGCCTTTTGATGTCTTCCTATTGACCGGAAGTCGCTGGTGGCGTCTCCCCTGTGGGAGGCTGGCACAGCGGATGCTGGGTGCGCCCTGCCCGTGGAGGACGCATGAAATGGCCGGCAGCGGTCCTGATGATCACCCTTGGCTGCGCAGACAAAGCTGAGGACAAGCCGCTGCAGTTCACCACGCTGGCCGTGGATGAGGGCGCCATCACCGCGCGCGTGACCGCGTCCGGCACGCTTTCCCCCGTCATCAACGTACAGGTGGGCAGCCAGGTCAGCGGGCGGATTGCCGCGGTGGAAGTGGACTTCAACTCCGCCGTGCAGAAGGGCCAGGTGCTTGCCCGGATAGATTCCCGTCTCTTTGACGCAGCCTTGGCGCAGGCGCGCGCAGGCCTTGCACTGGCCAAGGCCAACCTCACCCGCAGCCAGGTGGACGCCGCGCACGCCCAACGCACTTTTGAACGCACGGACCTCCAGTTCCAGAGAGGTGTACTCACCGCCATGGAGCGGGAGAACGCACTGGCCGCCACGGAAACCACCAGGGCCGTCGTCTTGGCGTCCGCAGCCAACGTTGCCCAGGCGCAGGCCATGGTGCACCAGGCGGAGATCAACCTGGCCTACGCCATCATCCGGGCACCGCTGGATGGCACCGTGATCAGCCGCGCGGTGGACGTGGGACAGACCGTGGCGGCCAGTTTCCAATCCCCCGTCCTCTTCACCATTGCCGGCAACCTCCAGAGCATGCAGCTGGACGCCAACGTGTCTGAAGCAGACGTGGGCAAACTCACCGCCGGCATGCCCGCGCGGTTCACGGTGGACGCATACCCGGGCCGCACCTTTGAAGGCACCGTGCGCCAGATCCGCAACGCCCCGCTGATTGTGCAGAACGTGGTCACCTATGACGCCGTCATTGACGTCCCCAACAAGGACCTGGCGCTGCGCCCCGGAATGACCGCCACCGTCAGTCTGGTGCACGCTGAGCGAGAAACAGTGTTACGCATTCCCAACGCCGCGCTGCGCTTCCGGCCGCCGCCGGAGATGATCAAACGCGCGGGTGCGCCCTCAGGCGGTTTGGCGGTGAAGGAGGCGGCCATCACGCTGAAGGCCGCGGATGCTCCGGTGCGGCGCACGGTGTGGATCCTGCGCAACGGAGAGCCGTCCCAGCTCAGTGTCTCCGTGGGCATCTCAGATGGCACCATGACAGAGGTGCGCAGTGCTGAGCTCCACGCCGGGGACACGCTCATCACGGACGTCATTGTACCCAAGGGTCCGGCCGGAATTCCCGGGCTCTCTCCACCCGGCGGTGGCGGCGGACGCGGGCGGAGGACGTTGTGACGGCGGTGATGGAGGTGCGCAACGTGCACCGGGTCTTCCGCATGGGTGATGAGGAGCTGCATGCGCTGGATGATGTCTCGCTCAGCTTTGGCAAGGGTGAGCTGTGCGCGGTGATGGGCACCAGCGGCAGCGGCAAGAGCACACTGATGAACATCCTGGGTTGCCTGGATGCTCCCACCAGCGGCACGTATTTGCTGGACGGGAAAGACGTCACCCACGTGTCCCGCACCACCTCTGCGGACCTGCGCAACCGCTTCATTGGCTTCATCTTCCAGAACTTCCAGCTCCTCCCCAGGACCACCTCCGTTGAGCAGGTGGAACTGCCGCTCATCTACGCCGGCCTCTCACGCAAGGCGCGGCGCACACGTGCGGTGGACGCGTTGACGCGTGTGGGCCTGGGGAACCGGCTGGACCACCATCCCAACCAGCTCAGCGGCGGGCAGCAGCAGCGGGTGGCCATTGCGCGGGCCCTGGTGACGCAGCCGCAGGTGATCCTGGCGGATGAGCCCACCGGGAACCTGGACAGCAGGACCAGCCAGGACATCACCGCGCTGCTGCAGGAGCTGCACACACAGGGCATGACGGTGCTGCTGGTGACCCATGACCCGGAGATGAAGCGGTATGTGAACCGCGTGATCTCCATGAAAGACGGCAAGGTGGAATCTGACGTCACCCAGCAGGCCGAACCCATCCGGCGCGCGGAGGCCGCGTGATCCTGGTGGAGACGTTCCTGTTGGCGCTGCGCTGCCTCATGCGGAACAAGCTGCGCAGCTTCCTCACCATGCTGGGCATCATCATTGGCGTGGGCAGCGTGATTGCCATGGTGGCCATTGGTGAAGGCGCCAAGGCGCGCGTGCGGGATGCCTTTGCCAGCATGGGCAACAACATGATCATGGTGTTCCCGGGCTCCACGTCCGTGGGCGGGGTGCAGGGCGGCGCGGGGAGTATGCCGTCTTTGACCTGGGCGGATTTGGAAGCCATCCGCAATGAGGTCTCCGCCGTCCGTTATGTGTCACCCATTTTGCGCAGCCAGGCCCAGATTGTGAGTGAGACCGCCAACTGGTCCACCGGCATCCAGGGCGTGTCACCGGAGTATCTGGACATCCGTGCGTGGAAGGTCACCAGCGGCACCCCCTTCACCAGCAGCGAGGTGGACGCCAACGCCAAAGTGGCCCTGTTGGGGACCACGGTGGTGGAGAAACTCTTTGGCGCCAATGAAGACCCGGTGGGCAGCACCATCCGCATCCGCAACGTCCCGTTCCTCATCACCGGTGTGCTGGAGCGCAAAGGCCAGTCCCCCAACGGGCAGGACTATGATGACGCGCTGCTGATTCCCTTTTCAACCTTCCAGAGCCGCATCCAGAGCGGCATGCGCGGACGGATTCCCGGCGGCCTGGTGGTCAGTGCGCAGAGTGATGATTTGACGTCAACAGCGGAGCGCCAGATGCGCGCGTTGTTGCGGGAGCGCCATCAACTCACCGGCACGCAGGATGATGACTTCCAGATCCGCAACCTGGCGGAGTTGGCCGCCGCCCAACAGGAAGGCACGGAGACCATGACAACGCTGCTGGCGGTGGTGGCGCTCATCTCACTGCTCATTGGCGGCATTGGCATCATGAACATCATGCTGGTGAGTGTGACGGAACGGACGCGTGAAGTGGGCATCCGAATGGCCGTAGGCGCCCATCCCTGGCACGTGATGCTGCAGTTTCTTGTGGAGGCGCTGACGCTGTCCCTGCTGGGCGGCCTGGTGGGGCTGGCGGTGGGAACGGGTGTGGCGCAGCGGCTGTCATTGCAGTTTGGCTGGCCGCTGGTGATCCGCGCGGACATTGTCATCACCAGCCTGGTGTCCAGCGCGCTGGTGGGCGTGGTCTTTGGGCTCTATCCGGCGCACAAGGCGTCCCGCCTCAACCCCATTGAAGCCCTGCGCTATGAATAAGTCTTACATATCCGCAATCTTCTCCCCGTCAAATTCAAAAGAGTATTCGTAATGGTCCGTGCGGGTGGTTGTGGTGAGCGTGCCGGTGTCCGTCTGGTCAAAGTCCAACTCCATCTTGAGGGTCAGACTGATGTCTGAGCCGGACTGGGTCAGCTCTCCTTCCTTGACGGTGTAGACGTATCTGTATTCGGACCTGGTGCTGGCGGTGGTACCGGCAACGGTGTTGGACGTGACGGTCTCCCCTTCCACGGTGCATTCCTGCTCCTCTGCCAGGTTCCATGAGGAGCCAAAGCCGGAGAAGCGCAACCAGCACACACCTTCCAGGAACCCCACCACCACCGAGCCCACCGACGAGCCGTTGCGGATTTCCAACCCCTCCTGGTCGTTGGTGGTGCCCGAGTAGTTGACCGTAGCAGCGGTGCCGGTGCGGCCTTCACCGGTGTACTCATGCTCACTGTCACCAAAGTAGCGGCCCACAACGTCCGGCGCTCCGCAGGCAGAGCACAGGAGAGCAAGCAGCAGCATCTTGCAGGTGTGGTGGCTCATTTGCCCATCCTCTCGCCGTCAAACTCATAGTCCGTGGTGGTCACCTGCGTGCCGGTGCCGCTGCTGCTCTCCCAGATGCCAGTCACCTTGAGCGTGCCGTCTGAGAGCTTGACCTCAAAATCCTTCATCACCACCCGGCTGGTGCTGGTGGTGGGTGTTCCCGTTCCGGTGGTGCTGCTGCTGTTGTCCTCACACTCCAGGTCACTCTTCTGCTCAAAGCGCGTGCCGGACTTCTTGAGCGCAATGGGTGAGCAGGGAAGCTCTGACCCATCCAGCACGGCGTCCACGCCGGACTCCGCCCCGGTGTCCACGTACAGGATGACGTTGTTTTCCTCCGTGGTTCCGCCGCTCACTTCCGTGGCAGTGCCCAGGTAGCTTCCCGTCCCGTCGTCACAGGCGGCCAGGACGGCCACCAGCAGCACTGATGAAATCATGCGCATGGGTGCCTCCTCAGTTGCCCGCAATGCGGGTGCCGGTGAAAGAGTATTTCACAATTCGCGTGGTGACTGTGGAGGGGGTGCTGCTTGATTTCCCTTCCAGCGTCCACTCGCCTTCAATCTCAATGGCGCCGGGGCCGGTAGAGCGGACCACAAATGAGTCAAACTTGGACGTCTGCGTGTAATTGCCGCCCGTGCTGTACGTGGTGACGTCCTCACACTCATAGCCGTCTTCACCGTTGAGGGATGCGCCGGACCACGTGGCAGGCACCGCGCCGCACGGACCCACGGTGACCCAGGAGCTCATTGCGGTCTCTCCGGAGATGACGTCCACAACATCCGCAGAGGTCACCTTCTGTTCCGTCCTGGTGGTGCTGCCAGTCTGGGTTTCTTCCGTCTCAATGACGGCTGTGCCGTTGTAGCTGCCGGCCATCCCGCCACTCCAATCCCACGGGCCGGGCAGGCAACCTCCAAAGAGCAGCACTGCGGCCAGACACCTCACAGCAGCCATGGAACCCTCCGCATCAAGTTCGCGGCGGGTACTGAGGAGGAGCGCTGCTGTCAATCCTGGGGCTTCCTGTCCCGGCGGCGCATCAGCCCTTCCTGTCCGGTCGACGCCACCAGCCGTCCATCCCGGGAAAAGAAACTCCCGCGCACCAGCCCGCGCGCGCCAGATGCAGACGGGCTGTGCATCACGTGCAGGAGCCATTCATCCACGCGGAAAGGACGGTGGAACCACATCACGTGGTCCAGGCTGGCCACCTGCATGCTGGGATTCACCCACGTGTACCCATGGGGCCGCAGCGCCGTGGTGATGAAGTTGAAGTCTGAAAAGTACGCCATCAGGTAGCGGTGCAGCGCCGGGTCATCCGGGAGTGGACCGGACGCCTTGATCCACACCGCGTGGTCCGTGCCCTTCTTCTCCGGCGCAAAGGGATCCACCGGGTCCACCGGACGGATTTCAATGGGCCGCTCCGCCAGCGCGCGGGACCGCACCGGCTCCGGCAACCGCTCCGAATGACGACGCCACAGCTCCGCTTCACTGGCCAGTCCTTCCGGCCCGGGAAACGGCGGCATCTCATCCGCGTGCTCAAATCCCTCCTCATCAATCTGGAAGGACGCAGACATGTTGAAGATGGGTTGCCCGTTCTGGATGGCCACCACGCGGCGCGTGGTGAAGCTGCTGCCATCCCGGGCGCGGTCCACCGTGTAGACAATGGGTTTGTGCGCATCTCCCAGCCTCAGGAAATACGCATGGAGGGAATGCACATGGCGGTCTGCGGGCACCGTCTGCGCGGCGGCGCTGAGCGCCTGCCCCAGCACCTGCCCACCAAACACCTGGCCCCAGCCCAGGTCTTGGGATTGTCCTCGGAAGAGGTTCTCCTCAATGCGCTCCAGGGCCAGCAGGTTCACCAGTTCCGTCAACACGCGCGTCATGCCATCTCCGACGTCACCCAGGCTCGCGCCGGGCAGCCCTCTGCGTTACACGGGTCCTTCACCCAGGAGCAACGTATGGACGTCCGAACCTACAACCGTGACGCCTGGAACCACGCGGTCAGCACGGGAAACAAGTGGACCATCCCCGTCACCGCTGACGTCATTGCCAGGGCCCGCACCGGCGCGTTTGAGCTCCTGCTCACCCCGTCCCGGCCCGTTCCCGCATCCTGGTATCCACCCATCAAAGGCGCCCAGGTGCTCTGCCTTGCCAGCGGCGGTGGACAGCAGGTTCCGGTGCTGGCGGCGGCGGGCGCCGTTGTCACGGTGCTGGACAATTCCCCCTCTCAGCTGGCGCAGGACCGGCTGGTGGCGGAGCGTGAGGGGCTCAGCATCACCACCGTGGAAGGAGACATGCGGGACCTCTCCACCTTCCGCGAGAACACCTTTGATCTGATCTTCCACCCCTGCTCCAACTGCTTTGTCCCGGACATCCTCCCCGTCTGGCGTGAATGCGCCCGGGTTCTCACACACGGCGGCACCCTGCTTGCCGGCGTCTGCAACCCGCTCTTCTTTGTGCTGGATCCTGAGCTGGAGAAGCAGGACGTCCTGCAGATCCGCTATGGCGTCCCCTATTCAGACGTCACCAGCCTCACGGATGAGGAGCGCCGCCGCTACACAGACGTCAATGAGCCGCTGTGTTTTGGTCATACTCTTGAGGATCAGCTGGGTGGCCAGATGGACGCCGGCCTGATCATGACCGGACTCTTTGAAGACCGGGATCCATCCACGCCGCTGGGCAAGCTGATGTCCGCCTTTGTTGCCACGCGCTCCATCAAACCCTGATCACCCAACCTGCTGCGCCAGCCACGTGCGTGCGGCCCCCGGATGGCGCTGCAATGTCTGCAGCAACGCGGTGCTCACATGCCGGCCCACTTCCGGCGCGTTGACGTCATCACCGGCCATCACCACGCACCGGATTCCCCGGCAGCCATCCACGCCATCCGGTGCCGCGCCCTGCAATGCGGCCAGCGCGCGTGCCACCAGCGCCACGCCCCGCCTCACGCCAATGACCGGGTGCTCCGGCCCCATCACATAGAATTGTTCATCCGCATCCCGGGTCCACATCAGCGCAAACTGCGCAGCGCCCACCTGGACATGGAGCGGTTCATCCGCCGGAAAGAACGCGTCCCGCCCAAACCGGGCAACCAGCAGGTCCACCACGCCGCGCGGGAAATGGAACGTATGGTTCTCACGCGTCCAATCATCCTGAAAATGCAGGCGCGCACCGGGCGTCCGGGCAGCCAGGTCCATCAGCATGGTGTGGAGCTGCGCCACCTCAGGCACGGTGGCCGCAAAGATCTGAGGATCCGGTTTGAAGCGGACCCGCAGCGTTGGTTCGGTGGCCTCCCCAACGACAACCGGCGCGTCCACCAACAACCCGCGGGCACAGTGCAGACGCCACAGGTTGCCGCGCCAGGACGTCTCCACCGTGCACGCCTCTGACAACGCGTTGATGACGGACCAGCGCCCGTCCACCAGCAGGGATTCCAGTGCGGATTGTCCGGAAAAAGCGGAGCCCGGCTCCGGGGAAACCTCTGCGTCCACGGTAGCCGCCAGGGTTCCGTCCTGATGAAGCCGGAGGTTGAAGCTGCGCTCCGCAAGCGGAACCACCTGGGCAGCAAGCTGCGCCAGAGTCACCACGCCGTCTGTGGTCCCCACAAACATTTCCGGACGCCGTCTGACAGCGTGGAACCAGGGGTCTTCTGCGGGCAGTGTGTCTTCTTCTTCTGCGTCATCCATGGTCCGTCCGTGTATTGCCGCACACAGAGCCCGTCCAGCAGGGCTCCGGCGTCAACGGAGTGGACTCTTATTCAGCGGCCGGCGCGTCCAGCGGCGGACGCGCAAAACCCAGGAGCGCCCAGAAGGATTGCTGGGGACCCACCACGCTGCGCCGGCGACGCCATGCAACAATGAGTGGCATCAGCAGCATCCCGCCCGGGAGCAGCACCACCATCATCAGCATCAGGATCCGCAGGAACAACAGCATGGCCCTGGTGTGTGCACTGCGCGTGCCACCCAGGCCTACCCCGGAAACATGAAGGATCCCTGGGCGCCAACACCGGACATGTGTGTCAGCAAAGACCTTCCGTGTGCCCCGCGTTCACACATGACGTCCCAATACGATGAAGCCTGCAATTCACGCCGGTGCAGCGCTACATGCTGGTGAAAGGGGAGCGTCATGCAGCTGTCTGTCCTCATCCTTGTGCTCTGGCTGGGCACGTCCGGGTGTGACCGGCTGCAGACGCCGCCGGTGCCATCGGTTCCTTCACAGACTCAGACGGAAGAAGAACCCACGGATACGCGGGACAGCCTGGGCATTCTCAAGGACGTGCAGAAGAGCCAGGAAGTCCGACGTCAGGCCCGCAAGACTCCCCTGTGACGCAGCACACTTTGACGCGCCCACATTGCCCGACGTTTTAGGGTGATCTCCCTGTTTCACCGTGCCAGCATGCGCCGCCTTCAGCCGGAGCGCGTGGACGGGGCAACACGCGGCCGGGTTCTTCCCTTGTCATGCCCCTTCACAAGGAGTTGTGGATGCCAGCACGCATTGATGGAAACCGGCCAAGAATTCCCCTGAGCCAGCTCAAGGGAGTGGCCATTCCGCAGGACGCCACCAAGGTGGTGGCCACGTCCAGCCATGAGATTTCCCTGGCCAGCAACCAGGGCGGGAACTGGCTGCCGGACCTCAAGCTCACACGCCGCACCATCACGGACCCCGGCGCCAAGCCCAAGCTCATTGACCTGCCCGCCGCAGAAGTCAGCGGACTCAAGACCGCCGCAGACTTCAAGACCAAACTGACGGCGCTGTTGGAAGCCAACAAGGCGTTCCTGGCGCCGGACAAGGCCACCTTCCTGGCCACGTTGCCGGAAGCAGACCGCAGCAACTTTGCGTTCATCAACATCATTGGCCGGCGCAATGACCAGTTCTTTGATGAGGCCATCAAGCTGCTGTCCCGCACACCGCTGACGGGCACGGAAGCCACCGAGGCCCGCAAGGCCGTGAACCTGGCGCACCGGGATGCGTTCCGCGGACGCGCCGTGGATTATGACCGCGCGGACACCGGCAGCTACTGGTCCTACGGCCATGACGCCCCGTTTGTTCACGTGTTTGAGGAGATGCTCAAAGCCCTCCCGGATGATGATCCGCGCCGCAAGGGCGTGCAGAACCAGGTGGACTTCATCTTCACGCACAAATACGTGGACGGCGGCAGCATGCGTGAGCATGACGCTGAGAAGTCCATGGGCCTCGTGGCCATGGACAAGACCAGCCGCCACATCCTGAGCATGACCAAGGCTTCAGAGGGCAGCAACAGCGTCAGTTATGAAACCCTGCAGGTCCCCGCCAACGCGGGTGGTGAACACGCGGGCAAGTTTGTCTACCGGGACGGCGACAAGTTCTTCTTTGAGAAGAGTAACACTGCGGTCCCGGCGGACCTGGTGGCCAAGCTCAAGAGCACGCCAGCGTCAGAAGTGGTGTTCCGCCGCGCGGAAGGTGGGGAAGCTCCCCGCTCCAATTTTGCGTATGACTGGGATGGAAACCGCCGCCTCAACGTGGAGAACATCAACACGGGCTGGTGGGGTCACTGTGACATCAAGGCCATGATGGAGGTCATCCTGGCGGACATGAAGGGCAGCGGCGGCGTGCAGGAATTCCGGTCAGACACCGGCGTCACCACCAACTTCACCCGCGCCATGCAGCTGGAAGGCCTGGCCTCCCTGCTGAACTTTGATGACGTCTACCTGAGCACCCGCGGCGGCGGTGCCGTGCGCATGGGCACCGGTGATTTTGCCGGCGGCCGCTTTGATGACCGGCCCACCAAGATGGCGGTGAAGACGGACCGCGGCTCGGTGAACTTTGACATCCGCATCACGTCCATTGCGGACAAGGCGGACCCCACCAAGACGGTCGACATCGACAAAGCCTTTGCGCCCAAGATGGCGGATGACAAGCGCGAGAACTTCAAGGACAACCCGGACGTCCGCCTGGACCCCTCGGACCCGGACACCACGCATCTCAACATCACCGGGCGTAAGCTGAGCGGCACCACGGACGGTTACACTTTTGACAACCTGGGGCGGCCGGTGCAGAGCAAGACGCCGTTCACCATTGATCCGGCGGCCACCACCGGTGAGAAGGTCCTGGTTGGGACCGAACTCACCAACATCCAGGGACGGCAGCTCAACCGGTTCTATTATGACCCGGCCACCAAGGAGATTTCCAAGGTCCCCACGTCGTTCGTCAAGGAGAACGGGGCCACGGAATACACCGCCAAAGAAGGGGTGGCGCAGAAGGTGGGCAAGTTCACCGGCGCAGAAGTGTCCCGTGAGCTGACCGGCGGTGATGACGTCAAAGGCAAGTACCGCATGCTGGAGACGGCCGTTCGCAGCGGGCAGAAGATTGCCACGGACTCTGATGTGCGTGAGCAGGTGTGGAACGGTGAAGTGCACGGCATCCGCATGGACACCGCGTGGCGTTCACCGGATGGCAAGTGGGAGCGCGTGGACGTCCGGGTTGATGCCACGTTTGGTGCCGGCAAGACCGGCAGCTACCTCAACAAGCTGGATGACGAGGGGAAAATCATTGACCAGATGGAGCTCAGCCCCGTGGTTGACTTCTTCTGGCAGGATGAGCCCCGTATTGCCCCGCTCATCTCTGAACGCGGCAACTGGCTGGTGAACCGCTCCATGTATGAGCGCGGCGTCATCAGCACCGGCGGGGAGATGATGTCTTCCACCGGCGCGCTGCAGGACCTCAATGACCTGGTGTACCTGGGCCTCAAGACCAAGGACTCCAAGCCCGTCTACACCATTGTCCATGAGGGGAAACGCCTGGTGTACCCGGATGAGGCGGCCTGGAAGGCGGACATTGCCAGGCTGAAAGGGACGGAAGTGGGTCCGGGCCCCGGTCCGGTGCGCAAGGTTGACAAGAGTAACACTCCCAACCTGGCCATTCCGGACAACCTCCCGGCCGGTGTTGCGGACGCCATCAAGGTTGAAGACGCCGGCAAGCTGGCCGGCATCCGGATCAACATTGACCTGGAGCACACCTGGGTTGGGGATCTGAAGCTGACCCTGGTGGCCCCGGACGGCACCGAGCTGGCCCTCCATGACAAGTCCGGCAACAGCGCGGACAACATCAAGGGCACGTTTGGTGCGGAGCTGAAGGCGGCCGAGTCGCTGGATGTGCTCAAGGGCAAGGACATCAAGGGTGATTGGAAGCTGAAGGTCCAGGACCTGGCGGGCCAGGATGTTGGCACGCTGAAGTCATGGGGCCTGTCTCTGGACGTGCAGTGAGTTGAACCCGCGTCTGCCGGCGGTGCTCCCAAGGACGCCGCCGGCAGGTGCCCCCCTTTGCAAGGAGCCTCCGTGACGACGGCAGCGTTTGATGAGCATACACTTTCCCGTGTCCTGAACCTTCCCACCGGCAAGGACCAGGAATTTGCCAACCAGGTGGTCAGCGCGTTGCAACGTATTGACCGGGCGTTGCTGCCGCCAGCCGCGTCCCATCCCCTCAGTGGCCTCATTGTCCAGGGGCCGGAGGGTGTTCCCAAGCTGCTGGAGTTGGCGGAGAGCGCGGACCCCAGGAAGAGCGCGGACGCGTTGGATGCACTGGCGCACGTTCTGCTCACCAACCGGATTGCAGCGCCGGCGGCCAAACGCCTGCACGCGCTGATGAAAACCCAAAAGAACCCGGACAAGGCCGCGCTGATTGCCAAGGTGCTGGCCATTGGCGGGGATGAAGCGTTGCTGCGGGACCAGTTGCGTCTGCTGGCGGATGAAGATCCCGGCCTGGTGGCAACGGCGGCGCGGCTGTTGGGACTGGGGCATTATTCGCCCGCAGTGCCGGTGCTGCGCGCGCTGGTCAGCCCGGACCGGATGTATGAATCCCGCATGGTCATCTGGGCGCTGGGGGAGATTGGTGACGTCAGTGCCACCAGGGAGTTGGAGCTGGCGCTGGCCAGTGGGTTCCGTTCCGTGGACGCCATCATTGCGTTGGGCAAGCTGGGACAGATCACCACCATCCCCCGGCTCACGCCCATGATCCTCAGCGGTCTGCCGGAACAACGGGACGCGGCGTACCGCGCGCTGGCCATGATTCTGGATGAGAACCGTGATCTTGCGGACGTGCTGGGCACCGCGCGCAATGACCTGGTGGGCCTGATTGTGGGTCAGCTTGAGGATGACAAGGTGGACCTCAGCGGCTCCACGCGTTTCCATATGCTGCTCTGCCTGGCGCGCCTGGAGGAGAAGCTGGACCAGGCCCGCGTCCGCAAATACCTGCGCATTGACCTGCATGAGAAGGAAGCAGGCGGGATGGCCACGTTCTTTGCGTCACGGGGTGATGCCAAAAAAGGTCCTACCAAAAAGACCCAGAAGGACACGCCTGCTGAGGCAGACGCCATGTCTTCATTCTTCATGAAACGGGGCACCAAGAAGTGACGCGTGATGGCAACCGCCGTCAGTCCACCTTGTGCTTCTGCTTGTTGCTGGTGACCTGCTCCGGAGAGGGCTGGGTCTTCTGCACGTGCACCGCCGTCTTGAAGCTGGCGCGCTGTGAATCTGAGAGGACATTCAGCGCAATGTCCGCCTTCAGAGGCGCGGGCACGGAGTTGTCCTCATAGATGGCTTCCCACGGGCATTCCGGCTCACACGCGCCGCAATCAATGCACTCATCCGCGGAGATGTAGAGCTGGTCCGGGAGGCCGGGGGTGGGGCTCTTGACCTCATAGAAGCAGCTCACGGGACAGACCTCCACGCAGGAGGTGTCCTTGCAACTCTGGCAGAGCCTGGTGACAACCCACGGCATGGCGCATGTCCTTTCACTGACGACGGTGGTGCGTCCTATCGCACATCACGGCTGGTAGGAACAAACCCGGAATCCGTCCGGATGCCGTTCACATACGGAGAGATGGGCGGGCGCGCCGTCATGGCGCCATGGAATTGACCACCGCGCAGCTCCATCCAACCGGGCGTGCCACCGCCCTGGGCCAGTTGGCCACCGCCGTCCACCGTGGTTCCCGGCACAAAGCGGCCCAGCTCCCAGGTGCCTTTCACATGGAACTCCTCCGGCGCCGGCATGGGATGCAATGAGCCATCACTCAGCCGCAGGTAACACGCCTCCCCCTCTTTCAATGTGTCTGCGGGATTGCTGATCTTGATGCTGCTGAGGTCATTCACGGGCATCACTGCACCTCAAAGGTTCCGTCCACCCTGGACGTTGGACTGGCCAGTACCACGTGATGCGTTCCCTGCGTGGCCCGCCAGGATCCCCGCACCCCACCCCGCCCCGAGGCCACCAGCACCCCATCCACATGCACCGTCAACACCACGCCGTGTGGCCCGCGCGCCGTCACCGGCAGACCCCAGCCCTCACCCGGCCGGTCCGGGTCCACCCGGTACGTGGCGCCCACGGACGGCGTCACCAGCACCAACCCGCCCGCGGCATCCTCCAACATTCCACCGTGCTGATCACAAAAATCCCGGGGCTGGTGCTGCGGTGCAAAGTGTTCGCGCAGTGTCCGCGGGCACTGGGGCGCAGCCTTCAATCCGCTGTCCGCGCAGATGGTGACTTCTTCCATGCTCCTCAGCCGAGCAAACGGCGGCGGGTCCTCCCCGTGGATGCTGCGCATGATGCGGTGCCACAACGCCCCCGCGCCGGTGACGCCGCTGACCCCCGCCATGGGCTTGCCTGCAAAATCCCCCGCCCACGTGGCCACCAGGTAGCGGGTGGAATAGCCCACTGCCCAGTTGTCCCGGAAATCCTTGCTGGTTCCCGTCTTCACCGCCGCTGAAAACGGCAGGGACAACGCGCTGTGCCGCTGGAACGTTCCGCTGCGGGCAAGGTCGTCGGAGAGGATGTCCGTGATGAGCCACGCCGTTGCTGCGCTGACCACGTGCCGCTCCTGACGTTCGGTCCCCGCTACCAACCTTGGCTCCACAAAACGCCCACCCCGCGCCAACGCCAGATACGCGCCCGCCAGCTCCATCAGTGAGACATCCACCCCGCCCAGCACCACACCCAACCCCAGGTCTTCACTGGTCTTTCCGGTCAGCGGAATCCCCCAGGAACGGACGGCGTCCAGCACCCTTGGCGCCCCCAGCCGGTCTGCCAGGTCCACGCTGGCCAGGTTGAAGCTGTTGGCCAGCGCTTCCCGCAGCCGCACCGGCCCGTGTTCCCGCAGGTCAAAATTGCGCGGCAGGTAGACACCATTGTCCGCGGGGAACGGCCGGGCTTCATCCCGCAGGAGCGTGGCCGCGGTGAATCCCTGCTCCAGCGCGGCGGCGTAGATGAGCGGCTTGAGCGTACTTCCCGGACTGCGCCGGGCCTGCACGCCGTCCACCTGGCCCTGGTGCTCCACGTCGTTAAAATCTGCGCTGCCCACATAGGCGCGCACATCCCCGTCCGGCAGTTCCATGACCAGCGCGGCGGCCTGCATGACGCCGCGGCTGCGCAGCTCCTGCACCGTGGTTCGCAGCAGCGTCTCCACCCGTTCCTGGACGCCCACATCCAGCGTGGTCTGCACGGTCCCTTCCAGGTGTTGGAGCTGCATCAGCGCGTGCGGTGCTTTGAGCGGTGACTGCGGCGCCTGCACGTGCAGCGGCTCATCCTCTGCGGCCTGTTGTTGCTGCGGGGTGATGAAACCGCGCTTCACCATCAGGCCCAGCACATGGGACCGGCGTTTGAGAATGGGTCCCTGTTCGGTCAGCGGATCAAACCGGGACGGAGCCCGGGGCAGCACGGCAAGGAAGGACGCTTCCGCCAGGGACAGCGCGGAGGGTGGCTTGCCAAACCAGGCCTCGCTGGCGGCGGAAACGCCGGTCAGGTTCCGGCCGTAGGGGGCGCGGGAGAGATAGAGGGCCAATAGTTCGTTCTTTGATAGGTGGCGCTCCATGACCAGCGCCCAGAACGTCTCCCGCAATTTCTGCGGCAACGTCCGGGGACCCGGAAACACCAGCCGCGCAAGCTGCTGCGTAATGGTCGACCCGCCATAGGCAAAGCGCACTGACTGGATATCCAATTGAATGGCCCGGACGATTCCAAGCGTATCCACACCACCATGTTCATAGAAACGGTGGTCTTCTCCAGCCAGCGTTGCATGCACCAGGTGCGGGCTCAGGTTGACGACGTCAACCGGCTGGTTCCGCGTGCCGGCCCGGCCGGTCCGGTCTGCCAACAGGCTGCCATCCACCGCCACAAACCTGCGAGATGGTGATGGTGATATCACCACACTTGGCAATGGCGTCAAAACCACCACAATCATCAGCGTCAACAACCCAACACCCGCCGTGACGACGAGAGCCGACACCCTCTGCAACATTTTCAGACGCTTTGACTTCTGGCGTTGTGGGTTTGGGTCCATGCTTTCCATACAGGTTTAGTCGTGTTTGTTTTCACTTGGAATGTTTGCCGTCAACCAATTGTAGTATTTTCTGTCGACGACGATTGTGCTTCCGCCGGTTTCATGACGCTGGCCCCAACCAAGGCGCAATCCATGCACAAAAGATGTGAAATTTCCTTGCAGGATGGTCCGGGTGCTGTACATGGTCCGCACCATGAAGCCTCGACAAGATGAAGTGGATGACACTGACTGGGCGCTCGTGTCGAATCTTGACGCTGTCGCTTCGCTGCTCCGGGGGGAAGCGGCGCGTGATTTGCGTGAAGAATCTCTGACTCCCGGCGGTGTGACCTTGCTGGAACTGGCGCTGCTCCAAAATGGCGCTACCTCTTCAACGCTGGCCTCCATGCTGGGAATTTCCCGGCAGGCGGCAAGCAAGGCAGTGCAGGCCCTGGTGGAACAGGGACTGCTGGAAGCCAAGGCACATCCTGAGGACGCTCGCGCACAGCGCATCACGGTCACCGCGGCCGGCAAGAAGGCCATCCAGCGGTCCCGGACGCGGCGTGAACCGTCCCTGGGGCGTTTCCTTGAGCCGCTGACTGCCAAGGAGCGGGCCACGTTGGGCGAGCTGGTGGAAAAGCTCCGTCTCAACGCCCGGCCGCAGCTCCTCAAGGCAGAGGCGCAGGGAGACAATCCTGCCGGTTCTGCAGCGGGTGGCGTGCAGTAACACTGGTTCCCAACCCGGAACCCTTCAACCCAAGCGCTGAACGGGGTGGGCTGGCAACAGTCCGCCCTGCCTTTCACGCCTTCACACGGTCCGCCGGCCGTGGCGCATTGCCCTGTCCTGCGCTCAGCACGTCCTGCCACATGGCCAGGCCGCGGGCGTAATACTCAACCAGTGCTTTGCCCTGCTGGGACACCACCACCGCACCTTCCAGGCGCTTGATCAGGCCGCGCCGCGTGAGCATGAGCAGCGCGTGACGGAACGGGTCCTCGGCGGCGTGGTGCGTCTGCCAAAGCCGCGCGCCCTGCGCCTTCAACGTGGCCACGGCGGCGTGGAACGCCTTCTTCGCCTCCTCCTCCGGCAGCGCCTGGCGGGTGTGCAGGATGTGGCAGAGGATCCCCATGGGCAGCACCGCCATCGTCTTGCCCACTGCCTGCATGACGTCATCAGCAAACGCCTGGATCATGGGCTTGCGCGTGTTGCGCTCCATGGTGCACCAGCCGGGATGTTGCCCCAGCCACGCGTCCACGCTGATCGGCTCACCCAGGCGAACGGCCGCTCGGCCAAATTTGCGCTGCCGGGCAAAAGGCCAGCGCCAACCATCACCAAAGAGATACCGGGTCACGTGGCGCGCCTGTTTCCACAGCAGCCGGCGCCGCTCCCAATGCTCCGGTTTCCGTCCGCCGGCTTCCTGAATGAGCGTCTCATCCTCCAGCACCCGGTCATAGGAGATGGCCGCCGGCACCACCCACAGCTCCTTGCCAAAGGCGGCATCCGCCTTGGCCGCCACAATGCTGTCCAACAGGCCCACCTTGGCCGGCCGCAGCGCACCATCCCGTGACAATCCACCTTCCAGAAAGACGCCCTGCGTGACGCCGTTGATGGCCACGTGCTGCACGTAGCGCGCGAGCACCGCGTGGTAGAGCGGGTCCCGTTCACCGCGGCGGACAAAGTAGCTGCCAAAACTCTTGAAGAGCGGTTCCAGGGGCCAGACGCGGGCCCACTCGCCCACGGCGTAGGAGAGGGCCACACGTTGGGCCAGTGCCCACGCCAGCAGCACAAAATCCGCGTTGCTCTTGTGGTTGATGAGGAAGAGCAGGCTCTTGGAATGGTCCTGCAGCCAGGGTTTCAGGCGCTCAGCGTCGTCAGCGTCCAAATCCAGATGGTAGAGCCCGCCCAGAGCCACATGTGCGGTGGCATACCCAACCTTGAAATAGCTGAGGATGTTGAACGAGGGGACAATCTCCTCCAGGTAATACTCCGCACGCTCCCACGCGCCGTCCAGGTCAACCGCAACATCCGGGTCTTCATCCTTGCGCGCCGAATCCGCCACGGCGCGGCTGACCACCGGGTCGGCCAGCAGCGCGGCTCGGACGGCGGCCTTCTTGGTGAGTTTGAAGCGGTCAATGCGGGTGCGGAAGACGCGCAGGACACCTCGGGTGCTGCGCGCCAGGCGGCGGCGTAAGAGCCGCTTCATCCGCAATGACATTCCGTGGCCACTGATGAGCAGCAGTGGATAGACAAGGAGCACGCCCAGCCCAGCCAGCACCAGCGCGGTTGTCAGGACAGGTCCCATACGCACACTCTGCCCGTGGTTCCCCTTCCAAGCCGCATGCTTGCGCGGGGTCACTGACGCAACCCGTCAGCGGGAGCTGTTTCTGGTAGCCGCCGCCCTTTCATGCCAAAGTGCCGGACGCATGCGCCTCAGTGTCTATGGACAGACAGACCAGGGACGTCTCCGAGCCGGCAATGAGGATTCCATCCTGGTAGCCCCGGAGTTCAATCTGGCGGTGGTTGCGGATGGCATGGGCGGGCATGAGGCCGGGGAAGTGGCCAGCAAGACCGCCGTGGATTCCATTTTTGACTGGTTCAACAACGGCGGGGATGACGGGGCGGCTTTCCAGCTGGACCCCACCCTTCCATCCCCGGTGCGCCGGCTGGTGAGCAGTGTGTTGTACGCGGACCAGGCCATTCGCCGTGCGGCAGCGGCGGTTCCGGGACGCCAGGGCATGGGCACCACCGTGGTGGCGGCGGTGGTGGATGAGCAGACCAACAGCGTTTATTTTGCCCACGCCGGTGACAGCCGAGGCTACCTGGCCCGAGGACGCGGGCTGGTGCAGGTCACGCTGGATCATTCAGTGGTGAGTGATTTGTTGCGGGCCGGTGTCATCACGGAAGCGCAGGCCCAACACGTGAAGAAAAACGCCATCACCCGCGCGTTGGGCGTGACCGAAAATCTTGTTGTGGACGTGGACCAGGTGGACCCGCGGTCTGGGGACACGGTCCTGCTCTGCTCGGACGGGCTGCACGGTCTGCTCAAGGATGAGGAGATTGGCGCGGTGTTGCTGGCCAACATGCCGCTGGATGAGACGTGTGCCACGTTGATTCGTCTGGCCAATGAGGCCGGCGGCAATGACAACATCAGCACCTGCGTTTTGCGGCTGGAGTGATGCTGTAGGTGACGCGTTTCAGAGCGTTGTCCGACGAGAAAACGGCAAACGACGTGCAATCTCCAGACAACCTGCCTAAGGATGGGTGTCTGGGGGAATTGACCTTCAGAGCGCCCCAGACCTACGGCGCGCACGAGGTGGACCGTGGACCACATCAAGACGACCGTCGCCGTCGACGACGCCCATGAGATTGCGCTGGAGCGTTGTGATTGCGGCCAGTATTCGCTGAGCGTGGGGCCGGTGACGGTCCAGCTTGATGAAGAAGTGGTGGAAGCGCTGGCCCGCCTGCTCCATGGCGCGGTGAGTGACCAGCCTGAAGACGAAGAGAACATGCCCGTCCCGTCAGACGTGCAGTAGCGCTTTTCTTTCCGTGCAGACTGTGCAAAACGCGCGCGGAAATGAGCCTGCCCAACGTTGACCTTGCCTCCTTTGTGACCAATCCCGGTCAGCAGCCCCGGACCGGCGTGATGAGCTCGCGCCTGGTGGGCAGTGAAATCCTCAAGATTGCCGGTGAGGTCAAAGAGCTCATTGCCAAGGGCCAGCCCATCTGTGACCTGACCGTTGGGGACTTCTCCGCCAAGGAATTCCCCATCCCGGACGTCCTGCTGGAAGAAACCGTCAAGGCGCTGAAGGAGGGACATACCAACTATCCGCCCTCGGACGGTGTGCTGGAGTGCCGGCAGGCGGTCATTGAACATACTGCTCGCGCGTATGGGGTGAGGTATCCCTTGCAGAGCGTGCTGATTGCCGGCGGCGCCCGCCCCATCCTCTACGGCGCCTTCCGCGCGCTGCTCAATGAGGGAGACAAAGCGGTCTACCCGCTGCCCAGCTGGAACAACAACCATTACATGGTGCTGACCGGCGCCAAGGGCGTGGAAGTTCCGAGTACCGCCGCCGACGGTTTTTTCCCCCAGGTCGATGCTTTCAAGCCGCTCATCAGGGATGCGCGCATCCTCTTCATGAACAGCCCGCTCAATCCGGCGGGCACCATGGTCACCAAAGAAGCGCTGACCGCGGTGTGTGACCTGGTGCTGGAAGAGAACCAGCGGCGCCAGGCAGCCGGTCAGCCCGCCCTCTTCTTCATGTATGACCAGGTGTACGCGGGTCTGACCTTTGGCGGCGCTGTGCACCAGTTCCCCATGACCCTGCGTCCGGAGATGGCACGGTACACGGTGGTGATTGACGGCATCTCCAAGTGTTTCTCGGCCACCGGTTTGCGGGTGGGTTGGGCGCTGGGGCCGGTGGATGTGGTGGACCGGATGAAGGCCATTCTGGGACATGTGGGTGCGTGGGCGCCTCGGGCGGAGCAGGTGGCCACTGCCCGGCTGCTGAACAACCCAGGTGCCATGTCCGCCTTCAACACCAAATTCCTGGAGGGGTTGAATGTGCGTCTGGGACTCCTGCACCGCGGACTTCAGGCCATGAAGGGCCGGGGCCTTTCTGTGGAGTCCATTGAGCCGCAGGGTGCCATCTACCTCTCCGTCCGTCTGAACCTGCTGGGCAAGAAGACCAAGGCGGGTGGGACTTTGACCGACGCCGAGTCCATCCGGAAGTTTGTGCTGGAAGAGGCGGGGATGGCGGTGGTGCCGTTCAGCGCGTTTGGCATGCACCAGGAGCCCACCTGGTTCCGGGCCAGTGTGGGTGCGGTGAGTCCGCAGGCCATTGAGTCTGTGATGCCCCGGTTGGAAAAAGCGCTTGCGACCCTGAGCTGAATGCTCTGCGTCCTCCAACGTGTGAGCCAGGCCCAGGTGGTGGTTGATGGGGCCACCCTGGGGTCCATTGGTCTTGGCTGGCTGGCCCTGGTGGGCGCAGAAAAAGGTGATGCGGAAAGTGACGCCGACTGGTTGGCGGACCGCATCCATGGCCTGAGGGCCTTCTCTGATGAAGCGGGGAAGATGAACAAGGCGGCGGCGGATGTTGGCGCCTCCATCCTTGTTGTCAGCCAGTTCACCCTGCTGGCGAACCTTTCCAAGGGCCGCCGGCCCGGGTTTGACCGCAGCCTGGAACCGGCACTTGCCTCCGTGTTGGTTGACCGGGTCACCGCCCAGCTGCGCGAACGCGGACTCCCTGTTCAAACCGGCCGGTTTGGCGCGGACATGAAAGTCTCCCTGCTCAACGATGGTCCCGTGACCTTCATCCTCAATTCCCGGGAGCGCACCTGATGTTCCACGTGGAACCTGTGTTTTTACGGGCGGGTCTGAAGCCCTCGCCTGAATTTCTGGCCGGCGCAGAGAAGCACCTGGCGGACATCTACCGGTGGAACAAGGTCCATGACCTGACCGCCATCCCCGCCTCAGAAGCCGCCGAACGGCACACGCTGGATTCCATCCTCCCGTTCAAAGACCTCAGCCCCGCGGCAACGGTTTTGGACGTTGGGTCCGGTGCCGGCTTCCCGGGAATCCCGCTCTCGCTCTGGTGGCCGCAATCCACCATCACGCTGTTGGAGCCGCTGCGGAAACGCCGGTCCTTTCTGGAGAATGAATGCGCCCGCCTGGGCCTCACCACCCAGGTGCGCGGCGAATCCATCGAGCAGTTGAAGGACACGCAATATGACCTGGTGACTTCCCGGGCCACACTTCCGTGGGAAATCCTGCTCAGCGCGTGCGAACCGGCCATCAAACCCGGTGGACGGCTGGTTGGACTGTTGGGGCCCGAGCAATCCCCTTCCGAAAAGGACCTGGAGCGGATTTCCGGGTGGCAAATGTTCCACGTGGAACATTATCGCCTGCCAACGGGTGCCCAAAGGGTGGCGCTGCATGCGGTAAAGCCGCCACGTGGCTGAAATCCGTTGACACGTGGCAAACGAATTCTGCACATTGGACAAACCCACCTTCCAGGGAGCGGTCCATGGCGCAGGTTGTCTCAATTTCCAATCAAAAGGGTGGGGTCGGCAAGACCACCACGTCCATCAACCTCGGCGCATCGCTGGCAGCAGCGGGAAAGCGGGTGTTGGTCATTGATATGGACCCGCAGGCCAACGCGGGAAGTGGTCTGGGCTTCTTTGGTGACCAGGTGGAGGCCGGCATCTACCAGGTGCTGGTGGGGGACAAGCGGCTGGAAGAGGTGATTGTGACAACCCAGGTCCCCAACCTGTGGCTCGCTCCCTCAACAAAAGACCTGGCAGGCGCGGAAGTGGAGCTGGTGAGCGCCATGGCCCGGGAAATGCGCCTCAAGCAGGCCATCTCCACCGTTCGCCAGGACTATGATTATGTGCTCCTGGACTGCCCGCCCTCTCTGGGCATCCTCACGGTGAACTGTCTGTGCGCAGCGGACAGCGTGCTCATCCCGCTGCAGTGCGAATACTTCGCCATGGAAGGTCTGGGCCGGCTCTTGGAGACCATTGAACTGGTCAAGAGCAACCTGCACCCCACGTTGAAGGTGGAAGGTGTGCTCTTCACCATGTTTGATGCGCGCAACAACCTGGCCCACCAGGTGGTGAAAGAGGTCCGGGCGCACTTTGACGGGCGCATCTTTGAGACCGTGATTCCGCGGAATGTCCGCCTCAGTGAGGCGCCGTCCCATGGCATGCCGGCCATTCTGTACGATGCGGCCTCCCGGGGTTCGCAGGGATACCTGACCCTGGCGGAGGAGATGCTGAACCTGCCTGTCACCAACCCACCGCTGGTCCAACCCGCCGCCTGAACAGGAGCCAGCCATGACCACCAGCAACGCAACCAATCCCAATTTTGCCAAGCGCCCGGCCCTGGGACGCGGACTCAGCGCACTGATTCCGGCCAAACCCGGCATTCCCGGTCAGGCCCCCAGCCCAGCAATGCCCCCCGCGCAGGGGCTGCTCATGCTGGGCATTGAGACCATCCAGCCCAGCGATGCCCAGCCCCGGAAGCAATTCCATGAAGAGCTTCTGGAGGAGCTGGCCGCGTCCATCACCGAGCACGGGATTCTCCAGCCCATTGTTGTCCGGCGCCGCGGACCCAACCAGTACGAGCTGGTGGCCGGTGAACGCCGGTGGCGCGCGGCCCAGAAGGCGGGGCTGAGGGAAATCCCGGCGGTGTTGAAGGATGTGGCAAGTGATGAAGTGCTCACGCTGGCGCTCGTTGAAAACCTCCAACGCCAGGACCTGAACGCCATTGAAGAAGCCGAGGCCTACCGCCATCTGGTGGAAGAGCTGAAGCTCACCCAGGAAGAAGTGGCGCAATCGGTGGGCAAGGACCGGGCAACGGTGGCCAATGCCATGCGGCTGCTCAAGCTGCCCACGGCCGTTCGGGATGCGGTGGTGGATGGGAAGCTGACCATGGGGCATGCGCGCGCACTGCTGTCCCTGGCGGAAGGGGTGGACCAGCCGGAGGAGACCATGCTCCGGGCGGCTCGCGAGGTGATGGCCAAGGACCTGTCAGTGCGCGCAACGGAAGCATTGGTCCGGGACCGTAAGAGTGCAACTCCGGCCAACAGTCCGGACCCACGGAAGGTCTCAGCCGCAGTCAGGGATTTGGAGGAGCAGCTCAGACGGCGGTTTGGGGTTCGGAGTGTGGTGAAGGAGAAGAATGGGAAGGGAACGTTGGAGCTGCATTTCCATTCGCTGGATGAGCTGGATGAGCTGCTGAGCAAGTTGGGGATGAAGTAGCACCCTGGGGAAAGCCTGGGGAGTGGGCGGGGGAAAAGTTGGGGATTCGTTTCAAACGCGGGAATCCTAGCTTTCCCCACACGCTGGCCTGATCCCCTCCGGAAGGTTTCCCACAGGCTGGAGTGGCCGATCATGAAGGTGGGACGCGTACTTGGGCGCTTTGCCCACACATCCCACAGCATGATTGTGATGACGGGTTTGAAGTTAATAAGGTTCTAAACCCAACACCCCAAAGACAACCCCGCCCTTGAGCTCCACAGGCCAAGACCTCAGCAGGCTGTTGGAGAATTGGCGGGAAGGCTTTGGGGGGCGGGCCTCTGGGCCCGTCGCGCTCAGTGATTGAATGGGGAAGCACAATGGACGCCGACCGGCGCGGAGGCCGGCCCCACGAACTTCAGCCCATTTCTTTGACAGCCTGTTAGGGTCCACACCCTCCCACCTGTTTGGAGCGGCCCCTGTCCATCTCCCAGAAGGATGTCCTCCATGTCCTGGCCCTGGCCAGGCTGCGAATCCCCGACACCGACCTACCCAAGCTGACCCAAGACCTGGAAGCCATCCTGGGGCACGTGGAGCTCCTGGGACAGGCCGAGCTGGCTGGGGTGGAAGCCATGGGCCACGCGGTGCCGGCCACTCTGCCGCTCAGAGAAGATGAGCGGATGGAGAGCCTGGGACCCAAAGGACTGGAGGGAAGCGCCGGACTGCATGACCGCTTCATCCGAGTCCCCAAGATTGTGGAGTAACCCGTGACGGACATTCCTCTCCATTTCCGGTCCATTGGTGAAGTCAGCACAATGCTGGCGGAAGGCAAGACCTCCAGCGCGGAACTGACTGAGTTGTGCCTGGCTCGTATCCAAGTGCACGCCAACCTTGGGGCGTTTCTGGCGGTGGATGCGGAGGGTGCTCGGGTACAGGCGAAGGCGGCGGATGAACGGAGGAAAGCAGGCAAGAGCCTGGGCGCACTGGATGGAATTCCAATTGCCCACAAAGACATGCTCTGCACGCAGGGAATCCCAACCACCGCGGGCTCAAGAATTCTGGAAGGCTACGTCCCTCCGTATGACGCGACTGTGGTGAAACGGTGGAAAGATTCTGGGACGGTGCTGCTGGGGAAGCTGAACCAGGATGAGTTTGGAATGGGTTCCTCGACGGAGAACAGCGCGTATGGGGTGACGCGCAATCCGTGGGATGTGAAGCGGACACCAGGCGGGTCAAGCGGGGGAACCAGTGCCGCAATCGCAGCGGGTCTGTGCTTTGGGGCAACGGGAACGGACACCGGTGGGTCAATTAGACAGCCGGCGGCGCTCACCGGGACGGTGGGCTTCAAGCCAACGTATGGGCGCGTTTCCCGCTTTGGTTGTATTGCCTACGCGAGTTCATTGGACCAGGTGGGCCCGGTTGCAAGAACTGTCCAAGACGCAGGTTTGCTGCTCCAGGCGCTGGCCGGATTTGACCCCAAAGACTCCACAAGCATTGACAGGGCGGTGCCGGACTATTCGGCGGCGTTGAAGCGGGATGTCAGAGGAATGAAGGTTGGGATTCCTCGGGAGTTCATGGAAATGCCCGGGCTGGACCCGGAAGTGGCCGCGGCGGTGGAAGGGGCGGTCAAGGCGCTGGAAAAACTGGGCGCCAGCGTCGTCAAGGTCTCACTGCCGCACACGCGGTTTGCCGGTGCAAGCTATTATGTGATTGCCCCGGCTGAAGCCTCATCCAATCTAGCAAGATATGACGGACTGCGGTTTGGCCCCAGGAGAGAGCCACCCAAGGCGAGCCTCCGGGATGTCTATGAACTGACCCGCGGAGAACTGTTTGGGGCGGAGGTCAAGCGGCGCATCCTGTTGGGAACCTATGTGCTGAGCGCCGGCTACTACGATGCGTATTACGGCCGCGCACAAAAAGTCCGAACATTGATTGCCCGGGACTTTGAAGACGCGTTCAAGAGTGTGGATGTCATTGCGTGCCCAACCACCCCAACGGCCGCATTCAAGCTGGGTGAGAAGACGCAAGACCCGGTGCAGATGTACCTGAGTGATGTGTTCACGCTCTCATGCAACCTGGCGGGTCTTCCGGGGCTGAGTGTTCCCTGCGGATTCACGACGTCAAAACTGCCCATTGGACTGCAGCTTCTGGGACGCCCGTTTGGTGAGGAGGCACTGCTGCAGGCCGCCCATGCGTATGAGCAATCCACCGATTGGCACCATCAGCACCCGGAGCTGCCATGACGGGATATGAGACGGTCATTGGACTGGAAGTGCATGTTCAGCTCCAGACCCGGACCAAAATATTCTGCGGGTGTTCAACGCAGTTTGGTGCGCTGCCCAATGAAAATACGTGCCCGGTCTGCCAGGGACATCCGGGTGTGTTGCCGGTGCTCAACCGAATGGTGGCGGAGTACGCTGTTCGGCTGGGTGTGGCGTTGGAGTGCTCCATCCGCGGGGAGAATGTGTTTGCGCGGAAGCAATACTTCTACCCAGACCTGCCCAAGGGCTACCAGATTTCACAATTTGATACGCCCATCTGTGAACACGGGACACTGACCGTCAGCGTCGAGGATGAGACGAAAAGAGGCAAGGGCGGGGAGCTGGCCTCGTATGAAAAGACCGTGGGCATCACGCGGATTCATATGGAGGAAGATGCGGGCAAGAACATCCATGTGCAGGGTCAGCAGTATTCACTGGTGGACTACAACCGCGCGGGCGTGCCGCTGTTGGAAGTGGTGAGTGAACCGGACCTTCGGTCAAGTGCGGAGGCGGTGGCGTATCTCAAACAACTCAGAAGTGTTGTGATGGCGTTGGGGATTTGTGATGGGAACATGCAGGAAGGGTCGTTTCGGTGTGACGCGAATGTGAGCGTCAGGAAGGTGGGCGCGGAGAAGTTGGGTACGCGCGTAGAGCTGAAGAACATCAACAGCTTCCGCTTTGTGCAGCAGGGCATTGAACATGAGGCGCGGCGCCAGATTGAACTGCTGGAAAGCGGCGGAACCGTGGTGCAGGAAACGCGCGGGTATGACGGGGAGAAGGGGGAATCCAAGTCCCAAAGAGGCAAGGAAGAAGCCCATGATTACAGGTACTTCCCGGACCCGGACCTGCTGCCGCTGATGGTGGATGAGGCGTGGATTGCGCGGGTGAAGAGCTCGGTTCCGGAGCTGCCCAGGGCGCGTGCGGAGCGGTTTGTCAGCGCGTTGGGCCTCAGCCCGTATGATGCGCGCGTGCTCAATGAAGACCAGGATGTGGCGCGGTATTTTGAAGACGCGGTGAAGAGTCATACCAATAATGCCAAGAGCGTGGCCAACTGGGTCATCAATGAGGTGATGCGGGAAACCAAGGAACACGGTGTGATGGGGTTTGTGGTGACCCCCCAGGCGCTGGGGACCATGGTGGGAATGATTGATGGCGGACGTATCAGCGGGAAAATTGCCAAAGAATTGTTTGCGCTGATGATCAGTGAGAAGCGGGCGGACCCGGAAGCGCTGGTCAAAGAGCGGGGTTGGGAAGTGGTCAGAGATGATGCGGCGCTGGAAAAGGCTGTGGATGAAGTCCTGGCCAAACACGCCAGCGAGGTGGAAAAGCTTCGCGCCGGAAAGACCCAGGTGATGGGCTTTCTCGTTGGGCAGACCATCAAGGCCCTGGGCGGGAAGGTGGACCCCAAGCTGGTGAACCAGATGATTCAGAAGAAAGTGGAAAAATAAAAAGGCTCCGGCCCGCTGCCCAGGCCGGAACCCACGTTGAGATGATGTCTTCAGATTCAGGCTGCCGCCACAGAACCTGGTGTCTCATCCCCGTTTTGGGCGCGGCGGGCTCTGCCAACCCAGCCGCGCTCATCAGAATGAACAACGCCCATCAACAACCTATTTCAGCGCCAAACATTGTGGTTGCTTGGACTTCACTCCACCGGAACAACCTGAGGTTGCCTGGGCTCCTCAGGTTCTGTCTCCGGTACTGGAGGGGGATCCTCAAACTTGTCCAGCACGGGCGCGTCATCCCGGATGCCCGCCGCAGGGTCAGGTTCCAGCTCCTCCTCCGGCAGGGGCTCCTCATCCAACACACACGACGTCACCGCGAGCAGACATGAGAGCATGATGGCCCTCATGCACGCCTCGGTTCAGCCAATTGGCGGATGGAGAGTTTGAGCGATTCCCACGCGTCATCCAGAGCGTTGGCAGGCACCGCGCGGTTGTCCGGCATGGCCTTGAGGGCCGCCAGGTATTCATTGGCATCCCGCAAATGCGCACGAATGTCTGCGATAATGGCCGCGTCATCTTCCGGTGAATGGGGTGTGAGCCGCTGACGGGCCTGGCGGACACGCGCTCGGATGAGCTCCAGTTTCTCTCTGATCAATTCAATCTGGTGCTCAACGGAAGATACGGCGTTCATATGGGTTCAATACGTGCCGGAGACTGAACGTTCCCGTGCCCATCCTACACAGCTCAAGCCAGCGCGGTCTTCTGCGTGGCGGCGGTGGACTGGTCCAGGTGACGACGGAGAAAGTCCGAGACAACGTCCGCAAAGGCCTCGCTGTAGTCAATTACCAGCTGATGCGCGGCACCGGCCATCACGTAGAATTCCTTGGGTCCGCCCATGGCGGTGAAACATTGCAGGCAGTGCTTGGCGCCCACAATTTCATCCCGCTCACCACAGGCCACCAGAATGGGTTTGTGGTTGCCGGCCGGAGGAATGACCGGTTTGGTGGTGAACACGGAGCGATACGAGGGCAGCGAATACCACCACACCGCCAACGGGTCTTTCTCCTTCTCCTTGAGAAATCCCGGGTCCAGGTAGGCCTTCTTCCAATTGAACGCCAGCTTCAGTGGAATCTTCACAAACGGCAGCACCTTGCACAGCAATCCCACCGGCGCGCTCTGCAGCAGCCGGACCTTGGGATTGATGGGGAAGAGTGTGGAGAGAAGGATGTTGTGGCTGATGCCGGCGTCGACACTCGCGGAGGCCTGCAGGACGTGGAATGCCACCTCACCTCCCTGTGACGTGCCCAGCGCCACCACCTTCAGCCCCGTGCGCTGCTTGATGAAGTCCGCAGCGTCCGAACAGTTCTGCACCATCTCTGACATGGTGAACACACCGCGCTCACCGGTGCTCTGACCGTGGCCCTTGAAGTCCACAGCAAAGACGTGGAGGCCCCGCTGACGAAGACACTCCGCAAAGCGGCCGTAATACCCGGTGTGGCTGCCGGTCCCGGGAACCAGCAGCACCGCGGCTCGAGCGTGTTTGGGCGCGGACCACTCAGCGACGTGAATCTGCACGCCGGTGGACGGGAGATGGTGGTGATGATCCGCGGCGGGAAGGTTGGCCTGGCCCATGGTCACTCCTCATCCGACGCGCGCAGCGCCGCAATGGTGTTCAAATCTTCAAGGGTGGTGGTGTCGCCTTTGACCTCGCCACTGGTGGCAAGCTCACGGAGCAGGCGGCGCATGATCTTGCCACTGCGTGTCTTGGGGAGTGCGTCCGTGAAGCGGATGTCATCCGGCTTTGCAAACGCGCCAATCTCTTTGGCCACGTGGGTGCGCAGTGCTTCGGCGGCGGCGGGTGACGCCTTCTGGCCGGACTTCAGCGTCACAAACGCCACCAGCGCCTGGCCCTTGAGCTCATCCGGACGGGCAACCACTGCACTCTCTGCAACCGTGGGATGGCTGACCAGCGCACTCTCCACTTCCATGGTGCCCAGGCGGTGGCCGGCAACGTTCACCACGTCGTCAATTCGGCCCATGACCCAGAAGTAGCCGTCTGCATCCACACGTGCGCCATCACCGGCCAGGTAGAAACCCGGGACCTCTGACCAGTAGGCTTTCTGGTAGCGCTCGTCGTCACCCCAGATGGTTCGGAGCATGCTGGGCCAGGGGTGCTCAATGACCAGGTAGCCACCTTCATTGGGCTTGCAGGGTGTGCCGTCCTTCTTGACGATTTTTGCGTCGACACCGGGCAAGGGCAGGGTGCAGCTCCCGGGTTTGGTGGAGACCGCGCCGGGGATGGGGCTGATCATGATGCTGCCGGTTTCCGTCTGCCACCACGTGTCAACAATGGGACAACGGTCCTTCCCAATGACCGAGCGGTACCACATCCACGCTTCCGGATTGATGGGCTCACCCACACTCCCCAGCAGCCGCAGCGACGACAAATCATGCTTGTTCACATGATGGTCTCCCTGCCGCATGAAGGAGCGGATGGCCGTGGGTGCGGTGTAGAAAATGCTCACCCGGTGGCGTTCAATGACGTCCCAGAAACGGCTCCAGTCCGGGAAGTTGGGCGCGCCTTCATACATCAGGCAGGTGGCACCGGCGCTGAGCGGGCCGTAGGTCAGGTAGCTGTGGCCGGTGATCCAGCCGGCATCCGCGGTGCAGAAGAAGATGTCGTCGTCACGGAGGTCAAAGACAAACTCCATGCTGGTCTGCGCGCCCACCAGGTAGCCGCCGGTGGAGTGCACCACGCCCTTGGGTTTGCCGGTGGTTCCAGAGGTGTAGAGGATGAACAGCGGGTGTTCTGAGTCCACGCTCTCTGGCTTGCACTCGCCCTTTTCCAGGACCAGCTCTTCTTTCCAATCCAGGTCACGGCCGGGCTGCATGGGGACGTTCTCCCGGGTGCGCCGGTAGACCAGCACCTTCTCCATGGACGGGACGCCGCCCTTGTCACGCAGCGCCTCATCCACCACGGCCTTGAGCGGGACAATGGTTCCACGGCGGTAACCGCCGTCCGCGGTGAGGAGGAAACGCGCCTTGGCGTCATTCATCCGGTCACGCAGCGCCTCCGCGGAGAACCCGCCAAACACCACCGAGTGCGTTGCCCCAACCCGCGCGCATGCCAGCATGGCGACGACAATTTCCGGCGTCATGGGCATGTAGATGCCCACGCGGTCACCGGGCTTGATGCCGTGACGGCGGAGCACGTTGCCCAGGCGGCAGACTTCCGCGTGGAGCTGGCGGTAGGTGAGGGTGCGGACCTCGCCGGGTTCACCTTCCCAGATGAGGGCGGCTTTGTTGGCGCGCGGCCCGTCCAGGTGGCGGTCCAGGCAATTGACCGAGGCGTTGAGCTTGCCGCCCACAAACCATTGGGCATGCGGCCGTTTCCATTCCAGTGCCGTGGTCCAGGGCGTGTCCCACTGCAGCTTCCTGGCCCGTCCTTCCCAGTACGCCACGGGGTTGGCCGCCGCGCTGGCCCGCAGTGCCTGGTACGCCGTTGGCTGCAGCCCGGCCCGCCGCCGGAACTCATCCGAGGGCTCAAAACGCCGGGTCTCCGTGATGACGCTTGTGATGCTGTCCGACGACGAGATGGTCATGGCAACCCCGCGGTGCAGGAAGGAAGCGCGGGGCACATAACACACCGGCTTTCACCTGGGGACCCGGGCGGATACAACGCCCCCCACGAGGTGACCTTTGAAAGCCTTCTTTGCCAACAAGACCGCCACCAACGTGGTGGAGGACATTCGCAAGGCCATCACCGGGCGTAAGCTGGGAGAGATCACGCAGCTGGAGGAGAAGGCGGGAAACATCGTCGTCACCATCAGCAAGCTGGGGACCAGTGTGCTCACGTTTGCCACCAAGGTCCGGGACGGCGGCGTGGAGATTGCGCTCACCGGTGAGAAGCTGGCGCTGGCCCACCGCCCCATCCGTGGCGAGGTCACCAACAAGCTGACCAAGGTTGTGGAGCAGGTGGGCGGAAACGTCTTGTCCCGGTAGCGCACACACATGCCATCACCCCATTCGGTGGCCTACCTGACTGACGTGGAGGGCCGCTGGGACAAGCTGCTGGAGTTCACCCGGGCCAACCCGCTGGTGAGCCTGGACGCCGCCGGCCGCATTCAGGTGCAGCCCGGCGCCACGTTCATCTTTGGCGGTGATGCCATTGACCGCGGTGTCCACGGCCGCCGCCTGGTGAGGGCGCTGCTGGAGGTGAAGAAGCGTCAGCCGGGCCAGGTAGTGCTGCTGGCCGGCAACCGGGACATCAACAAGATGCGGCTGCCGCGGGAACTGGATGGCCAACCTCCCAAGAAGACGCCTGACGACGTCCGCGCAGCCCCCAAGCCGCTCTTGTTGCGCTGGATTTTCTCCAACACCATGGGCGCGGCGCAGGCGTTTGAGATGCGCCAGAAGGAGCTGCTGGAGGTGCAGCGTGCCTCCAGCGATGACGACGTGGTGCGGAGCTACCTGGAAGACCTCCAGCCCACCGGCGAGCTGACCGAATACCTCTGCCAATGCCAGCTGGTGTACCGCAAAGGTGTGACTCTTTATGTGCACGGCGCAGTGGAGGAGGAATCCCTGGGCCTGGTGCCGGGCGCACCGCGGATTGAAGACGTGGACCAGTGGGCTGAGGCGCTCAATGGGTGGTACGCGGAGCACCTGGAAGCGTTCCGGACTGCGCGAACAGACGCCAACGGTGAGCCGGCCTGGAGCGGGGTGGTGCAGTACCAGGCGCCGCTGCCGGGGACCCGGATGAACCAGTCTTCCGTGGTGTACGGGCGGCTGACGGACGGGGACATGAACCCGCACCTGCCGCGGGATGGCGTCATCCGGAAGCTGCAGCGCGCGGGTATCCAGCGGTTGGTTGTGGGGCACACGCCCAGCGGGGATTCGCCGTCCATTCTGCGCAATGAGGACGGGTTTGAGCTCATCATGGCGGACAACAGCTACGGGCGGCTGGAGACCGGGACCCGGCTGCTGGTGGGAGATGAACGCGTGGATGTCCGGTCCAGCGCGCAGCTTGATGATGGCGCGCGGGTGGAGATCCAGTTTGAAAAGTGTCTTACTGTGACGGACACGCCCATTGGCCGGCGGGATGAAGAGACCGGGCAGTTGGTGAAGGGCATGGAGGACGGGCGGTACCTGCTGTTCCGTGGGCTCCCCGGGTTCAAGGTTGAACAACGCGGCATTGCTGCAGCGGATTTGACGTCGAGGAAACTCGGCATCCCGCGGGCCAGGTGACCATGTCCGGACGTGTGCGCCTGCCGCATGTGGATGAGCTTCCCACCCTCAACCGGATTGAGCTGGCTGCTGCTGCGCGTTTTGCAGAAGTGGGCATGCCGGAGATGGTGACGTTTCCAACCGTCCCGCTGCAGGCCTTCCAGATTCAGCACGCGCAGGGATTGCTGCTGGTGATTGACCAACCGGTGACGGGGTTTGCGCTCACGGACCTCTGGGATGGCTGCCTGTACCTGGTGGAGCTGGACGTCCACCCCGCGTCATCCGGTGGTGGGCGTGGGCGGCTGTTGCTGCAGGGTGTGATGGAGCTGGCGCGTGAGCGAAGCCTCCCCTGGGTCACCCTCTCCACCTTCCGGGACGTGCCATGGAATGCGCCGTTCTACGCGCGGGTGGGTTTTGAGATTGTGGAGCCCGCCACGCTGGGACTCCGTCACGTGGCGCAGCGTCATGAAGAACAGGAGAACGGCCTGGATGTGAGCCGGCGGGTGATGATGCGCCGCTCCGTTGTCACTGCGGGTTGATCAGCGCCAAAGCGCCACGCAGGCCGGGGCGGGTCCGCTGCGCGTGGTGTTGCAAATGTTCACGCGCGGCGCGGCTGCCCAGGGCCTGGCCAACTTCCAGGGCTTCACGCTGCACCATCACCGGAAGTGTATGCAGCGCGTTGAGAATGGCGCCTTCTCCATCGTCATTCCACCAGGCGGTGAGAATCTTGTGGCGGATGCCCTGCGCGGTTTCTGTCTTCAGGCGGTTTTGCAGCGCGGGCACAACGCCCCGCCACGCCAGTGTGCGATCCACGGCGGCCTCCCGCACCGCCATGTCCGCATCATCCAGGTGGCCCAGCACCAGGTCCTGCAGTGTCATTGGAGTGGCGTTGGGAAGATTCTGGATGGCAGCGGCCCGGACCCAGGTGGACGTGTCCAGGCGGAGCCGGTCCTCCACAAAGGAGAACAGTGCGGCCGGCTGGTCTTCCAACAGCAGCGCCACGTACTGCAGCGCCGTGGCCCGCACATGTTCATCACCATCATGGGAGGCAATGGCCGCCAGGAGGTCCAGCTCACCCGCACCTGCAAGCATGATGACGCAGTGACGCCGGACGCCAGGGTCTTCATCCGCGCGGGCCTGGTGGATGATGAGAGGCAAGAGCCCGGCCTGCATCCGCAGACCCAGAGCCCAGGCGCACCACACACGCTCTTGCGCGTCACCGTGGGCAAAACATTCCCGGAGCGCCGCTTCACCCAGCACCCTTGTCTGTGAAAAATCAGTCAATGGCATGGGGCGAAGCTAACGGCGCACACCGCGGCTGTCATCGGAAACGTACTGTGCCGCAGTGTACGACATCCGAACGCAATTGGGACGGTAATGGTATTTCTTATTTCACCCGCTTGAGGCGCAACTCCACCGCCGCCTGCTCCTTCTGGCCGGGTGGGACGTTGAACGCCTTGATGAGCAGCGTCTTGGAATCCGGCTGGGCAAAGGAGGTCCGCCAACCCCACCGTCCGCCCGCCCCGTCCGAATAATCCCCCAGGACGGAAATCTCCTTGGCATTGGCCTTCTTGTCCGCTTTGCAGAACATCATGGACGGGGCCATGTGGAAGCTGTCCATCCAGACGCAGTGGTAGCTCTTGGTCTCCGGGTCATGGCCCAGGATGAAGACGCCTTTGTTGGCCTGGCCCATGGTGCGTGTGGCGGTTTCAATGCGCAGGAATTTGTCACCCAGGATGGCTTTGGCGGTGGCGCGCGCGGGTGCTTCCACGGCGGGTTTGGCGGGGTCAAGCCACGTCAGCGAGACGCCGCTGTAGGTGCCTTGCATGGCAAGCAGTCTGTCAAGGAGAGGGGACATGGGTGTGCTCCGGGGGCTTCACTTCAGTGGATGGGATGCAGCGAGCTGCAATCCGCGCCGCCTGTCACCACTCGGACTTTGAGCGGCAGCGGGTCACCAATCTGGTAGCGCGGCCAGACGCTTTCTCCCACGTTGCAGCGGTAGTCGTGAGCCTCTGCGTGGAGCAACACTTCATACGCGGATGACCGGGCTCCCTCACGTTCACAACCGTGGCATTGGCCCGTCCGGGAGAGGTGAACTTCCGGCCAGTACGGTGCGGGCGTCAAACTGGTTCCCGCCGCCGTCACGGACCGGGACTGCTCCCAACGGTCCACGGTGTAGTGGCATTTGTCGTCGTAGACCGGCTCGCTTTTGTACTTGGTGTGGCACACGCGCTTCTTCTCAAACGTGCCATCCCCGCGGTCATACTTTTCCGTGGTGCAGGTTTCTCCGTCAGGAATCTTCTTCTGGGAGCGCACTTCACGTGACCGGGAAACCTTGTACGCCCCGGACGGCATGGACCCGCACCAATCACTCCCCGCGCGAGGACCGTAGGACTCAATGCCAACATCCCGGTGCCACGCGTGGCCGGTGACCTCTACGTGCACACTCTTTTTCCAGAGCACGGTGACGATAATGAACACCACCAGCAGACCCAGCCCGGCCAGCATGGCCTTGGTTTTCAGCGAGAGTCCGGTGGGCTTGGGCGGGGGCGGCTTGGGACGTGCTGATTTGAGTGTGACAGATTTTTCACCCGCCAGCGGATTGCCACAGTTGCGGCAGTTGTTGGCCTTGGCGCCGTTGGGTGTGGTGCACGCGCTGCAGACCCTGTCTGGTCCTTCAAACGTGTGGTTGTGGACCTGGGTTTCCTGTCCGTCCGGAGGAAAGTAGCGGCGTTCCGCGTCCTGCACGGCGCCGCACGAAGGACAGTGACGGTTGGTCTTGGCGAGCAGGCCCTTGGTGCCGCAGTACTCGCAGTCCCAGAACATCTCATAGACGCCCAGGCTTGATTCATGTGCCACGCGCAGGGACGTTACTTCAGCGGGCGTCCCATGTGGATGTAGGCATCATGGGCGCGGTGCATCTCTTCCCGGATGGCCGGGAAC
>Ga0163144_10002770_pt1 | contig 40140 bp, 29 predicted proteins | sample OliLak19BULKMAT1_FD_123175 | JGI IMG/M metagenome (GOLD analysis project Ga0163144, IMG submission 123175) | Freshwater microbial mat bacterial communities from Lake Vanda, McMurdo Dry Valleys, Antarctica - Oligotrophic Lake LV.19.BULKMAT1 | ecosystem: Environmental > Aquatic > Freshwater >...
CCCGGACGAAGATCGCCAAGTCCGGCAATCTGGGACTTGATGCTTTCACGTTGAACTACCAGCTTGGACTCCGTTGGATTGGCCATTGCATTGATGCTCCTATCTGACAGAGTATCACACTGTCAGATATAGAGTCGATTTGACTACCGCTTCGCCCTTCAGCTTCAAATCACTCTTGCGCCGTACACCCCCACGGAATCATCCGATACCGCAACATCACCGTATCTGTCCCAAAGAAGTAGTCCTCACCAGCTACCTCTATAAATTCCAAGTAGATAACTCTTCGAATGGCTGAATTCAGGCCGGTTGGAGGGTTTTCCATTTGGCATGCTGCTTCGTTTTGAGTCCAGACCTCTGCATTCCTTTTACCCGCCAACAGTTTGTTCAAGTTACGGCTTCCCTCTCCAATATGGATTCTGATGGCACTAAACATCGGCCTCTTGCGGCTTCACGACGCTGAATCGATGTCAAGAAAAAAGGATATTACCTATGAAAATTCCATTGGATAGGATTTGCCGCTCGAGGATTGAGGCCAAATCGCTGCTCTCTCTCTCGGTGCGGATGGCTATGTTTTTCGCATTGTTCATTACAGGCAAGGCGCAGGCCCAAGTATCTGCGACCCCGGCCTCGATCAATGTCACCTGCAGCACTTTGACCGGCCCTGGCCCTGCGGTCAACGTTGTTGTCAAACCAGTTACCCCGATCGGCCTGGGTGGCGCGGCAATCCCCATCTCGCTGGGCACGTTGCCCGCCGGGATTGTTGTCACTCCCACTACTGCATCTTTGACCACTGCGAATCAGACGGCTGGCTTGACTTTCTCAGTGAAGGCGGCCAGCGGGTGCGCTGGCGCAACAGCCGGCACGAATGCTGTCTCCTTCCGTTTTGCCTACGGAGCAAGTCCAACGCTCAGCGCCACCGTTTCCATTTCGTATGCGGTGACGGCGGCAACCAGCCCATTGACCCCCACTCCCTCCTCCGTTGCTTTGACCTGCACGCTGAGCAGTGGCACTTACACCCCGGGTCCTGCACAGTCAGTTTCGATCGCCTCTGCCATAACGCTGGCTAATGGTGGCACGCCCTTCACGGTGAGTACCGCCGGGAATGCAAGTGGATCTGGCGCAGCCTGGGCTACGGTCACTCCTCTTACGCAACTCACTGCGAACGCTACAACGCCTGGAACAATCAGTGTTGTTCCGACCGCGGGTTGCGGAGGCTTCGCGCTTGGCACAACCAATTCAACGAACGTCACGCTTTTGAATGCGCCTGCACCCAACAAAGTGATCCCTGTTACGTTGCGCATCATTGCTCCAACGCCGTTGATCGCGGCGCCGACCACTGCCTCGCTCAGCTATGTGAAGGGTTCAGGGACAGCCGGCAAAGTCGACATCATGATCACAGCATCTTCTGGAGCACCATTCTTTACAGTGGATTCAACCACGATGCCGATCTGGCTCACCGTGGATTCCTCGAATGGATCTGCCCCTCGCAGTTTGCGATTTAGCACGACAACGGTTGCCGACTCGATGGCTGCCGGCACCTACACAGCGTCAGTCCGCATCAAGGTTTCGAACTTCGGCGATTTGACTTTACCCGTCTCATTGTCGATCAACAACCCTGCGTCGAAAATGACGGTCTCCGAAGGAACCACTCGGAATATTTCCTGGACAGTTGGTCAACCACTACCATCTTTGCTGATTACGGCTGTCTCGAGTGATTCGCCGATTCCGTTCAGCCTGGTTACCGGCGGCAAGCTGAGCCCGATTGTTGCAGCAAGTCAGCGCAGTGGCCTCGCCTACAGTTTCGGAACGCCGATCCCTGTTACATTCGACGAATTGCAATTTGCCGAGGCGGTTCCAGGCAATGTACTCACCGGCACGGTGACGCTAACTTGGGGCAATCCAGCGCAGACCATCGTTGTCACTGTCAATGTCACGGTGCAGTCTGCCGGCGCGACTGTCAGTGGAATCAGCCCTGCCAGTCTTCCGACTGCGAACCCTGGCACTACTTTCACAGCGGTGTTGACAGGTTCTGGCTTTGTTACTGGTACCGACCCCACATTGCGTACCAGGGTGGGCATTGTAACCTCGGGTGTCCTGGTGAACAACACCAACATCACTTCGAGCGTTGTGAATGGTTCGAACATCATTCTGACGATCATCGTTCCGGCCGTCGCAGATGCGGCGCTGCCATTCTCTCCTTCGGGAGCTGGCGGATCTGTAGTGCTCGGCATCTGTAACCCGGTGGGTGGCACTTGCAGCACGCCTTCGGGCACTGCGACTCTGTCCATTGGCAGCAATCCGATCGTCCAGGCGGTGACCAGCGCATCGGCATATGTCCAGGTCAATCCGCCGACTCTCCAGACGATTGCGCCTTACGACATGGTTTCTATTTTCGGCACCAACTTCTGCACTTCTGGCGGCACCGGCTGCAGCAGTTCGCAGGTCCTGTATGGGGTGCTGAATCCGACCAATTTGACCTACGCGAAATCAATTAGTCCAGATGCAGCCGGTGCGACACAACGTTCACTCGTGGTGACGTTCCAGACCCAGGGCGGCAGCCCCACGGTCATCGCTACAGCCCCCATGCTGTTTGCGACCAACAACCAGCTCAACGTCATGGTGCCTTCGGCTCTTTCGGCGCAGATCGGGAGTAATGTGGATATTGTTGTCAGCTTCGGCTACGGAACCGGAGCAACGCAGAAGACCAGTGCGCCATTTGCGGTCACGATAGCTGAGACCAATCCGGGCATGTTTACTATTGGCTCCAACGGTCAAGGCGACGGCGCGGTGCTGGATTCACGATGGGCGGTAGTTACGGCTGCCAACCCGGCCTCCATTCGCACCAACGTCGGTGCAGTTTCTGGCGGAACTTCCGACACCATCCAGTTGTATCTGACTGGCCTCGGCGCCCCGAGTGCGGGCGCGGACAACGCCAGTGTTGGCACTACAGGCAATCCAACCTGGGGAACGGACTGCGTGTCTACTTCCAGCTTCCTCACCTCATTGAATGCGGCCTCCAGCTCTTCTCTCACCTCTATTGATGGTGCGATCTTGCAGAGTTCGTTGCTTAATACGGATCGACTGGTGCCATGCATTGCCTCTGGCTCTTCAAACAGCCCGACTGTCACAATCGGCGGTCGAGCTGCAACCATCACCTACGCTGGCTTCGTCCCCGACGGGATCACAAGCCTGTATCAGATCAACGCCAAGCTCCCGATCAACGGTGCTGCTTCCTTCACCAACACCGCAGGCACGGTCGTGTCATCGCTAACCGCCCCCACTCAGTTGCCCCTGGTCGTTACGGCCAATGGAAGCTCGAGCCAGGCTGGCGTAAGCATCTGGGTTACGCCCCGGTTGCGCGTATTGCCTCCGAGCGGTGGAGGTTTGACGGGCACCGTGGGTGTCGCCTGGGCAGGCTCCAACAATTCAGTGGTCGCCAGCGAAGGCACTGCGGCTTATCAATACGCCCTAACCTCGGGTCTCTTGCCCGCAGGATTGGTCTTCAATACGGCCACGGGCGCCATCTCGGGCACTCCTGCAGCCAACACCTCAGGCACCTACCTGGTAACTGTGACGGCTACCGATTCTGCCAATGTCCCAGTGACGGGTACGGTCTCGTTCACGGTGACCGTTGCTGGGGGCCTGTTCCTCAGCGCTACCGGCACATCGCCGTTCAGCGGTACTTTCGGGACTGCCAACGCTAGCGTGACTACTGTCACCGCTACGGGCGGCACCTATCCTTACACTTATGCCATCACCTCGCCCGGCAGCTTGCCTACCGGAATGACAGCAGGGGCGAGCAGCGGCGTAGTTGGCATCTCTGCCCTGACGCCGGCTGGTAACTACACCATCGTTGTCACCGCAACCGATGCGGCAGCCTCTCCCATGACGGGAACGATCAGCTTCGCGCTCAACCACTCACTGCTGATGACGCCTACAGTCTCCGCTACCCCGTCGACCGGTGTCGCTGGGCCTGTGCGTACGATTACCGCAACCGGCGGCACCGGCACAATCACCTACGCGACGGCAACTACTGGCTTCACAGTCAACAGCAGCACGGGCGTAGTCTCATCCGCAAGCGGCACGGCAGCGGGCACCTACAATGTGGTCGTTACGGCCACTGACGGCTCGATTGCACCGGGGGCAACCTCTGCTGCTACTGGCACAATCACGATCTCGGCGACGGTCATTCCTTAATCAAGGGCGATCGTTTCTGATCCACCAGACCGAAGCGGCGGGAGCCAAAAGCTCCCGCCGCTTTTGATTTGCCACATCCTTTCAAAAAACCATCTCCCGTGCCGATGAGTTGGACATAGGTCGAGACGCGGACACCCGCTGCAGAGAAACTCATGCAATCTAAATTCAACAGCACAGAGCGGCAACCTTCCCGCCGCAATCTATTACTTGCCCTCCCTGCAATTGCCGCGCTGCCCGTCGAGGTGGCGGCATCGGGCAATGACAATGAAACCGCACCCACGACAGCCGTCGACCGGCTCCTCGAACGAGTCATTTCCTCAGAGCAAAGAATGATGAAGGCGCTGGCCGAGAGAAGCCCGATCGTTGAGACCTACATTCAGGAAGATCCAACCGGTCAAGGCGCTGCACATCAAGTCAGAGACCACTACTTTCTCGGACGCATGGTGCTTGTCAACTCCGTGAATTACATCTCCCTTGTCAAGCGGGGACAAGTGCAAGGTCCAGAAGAAGTCAAACCTGAGGCCCGCGCCGAGAGCAAACCGCGACTCAAGCTTCCGTTTTTTCGCAAGTCCGGGCAATCGCTGGCAGACGTGCCTGAGCCTGTTGCATTCCTTCCGGTTGGGTTTGCACAAATGGCATTGATCGACTCGAAATCTTTTGACCGCAAGACCTACAAATTCGACTTTGTGCGTAGGGAATTCCTGGGAGAGGTCCGCTGCCTCGTGTTCGACGTCGCCCCGTTTGCATCGGATCAACCAGGCAAGTTTATCGGCAGAATTTGGGTGGAAGATCAGGAAGCATGCGTAGTGAGGATGAATGGAACTTACACGCTGAGAAGTGCCGAAGGAGTGTACTTTCATTTCGATAGCTGGAGAACTCAGGCCGGGCCGGGTCTCTGGGTCCCATCCGTAATCTATGTAGAGGATTCCGTGGCTGATCCCGAAAAAGCATCAGCACCTGCAAGGTTCAAGGGCCAAACTCGAATCTGGAGCTATGACTCGCAGTCCAGGAGAAAGCTCGACGAGTTGACATCCATGCTCGTCGAAGGCGAAGGAGCGGTACAGGATTCGACGTCGCGGCGAGAAGAATCCCCTCTCGAAGGCCAAAGGCGTTGGGAACGGGAGGCAGAGCTGAACGTGCTCGAAAGGCTGGAAAAGATCGGCCTGATTGCTCCCATGGGTGATGTCGACAAGGTGCTGAACACCGTGTTGAACAATTTGATCGCGTCGAATCAGTTGGAAGTGGATGCGCAGTGCAGGCTGCTGCTCACGACTCCGCTGGAGACCTTCACCGTAGGACATACCGTGGTGATTAGCCGCGGACTTGTCGATGTTCTGCCAGACGAATCCAGCTTGGCCTTGGTCCTGGCGATGGAGCTGGCTCACATCGCCCTCGGCCACCCCACGCGAACTGAGTATGCATTCAACGACCGCACCATGGTCGAGGACGAAGCGGTACTTGATCGATTCCGGTTTTCAAGACCAGCGGATGAAGTCGCTGTCGCGATGAAAAAAGCCTCGTCGATGCTTGCGATGTCTCCTTACAAAGACCGCCTGAGCGGCGCTGGACTCTTCCTCAAGGCGCTCCAGCAAAAGAGCCCCAGCCTCCCGAGGTTGATTCAGGCGACCCTCGGAAATGATCTCACCGGATACCTGCACACGCCGGAGTTTACCGAGCTGCTTGAAAAGGCACCTCCGATTGAAGACCAAAAGCTGGAGCAGATTGCGGCCCTGCCACTCGGTTCGAGAATCCGGTTGGAACCCTGGGCGAATCAAAGCTTCCTGATGAAAACGCAAGCCGTGTCGTTGCTATCGGCTCGAGAGAAAATGCCTTTCGAGGTTGCACCTGTCAATCTAAGGCTAACTAGGCAGTCCAGCCTCAAATCGGTCAAAGGACAATGAAGGCAGATCACCAGTTTCTGCCCGCATTTGCCGGACTTGCTGAGGATTCCCCTGCATCCAGGTATAGGCGCTTGGCTGCGGGAGTTGCTGCGAACTGCTTGGTGCTCCTATCACTCGTGTACTTCGGAATTGGACAAGCGCATCGAATTCAAAACGACAAGCCGATGCGCTCGGTGTCCATCACTTTCGCCCCGGCTCTCCAGGCCCAAAGTAAATTCAAACCCCTTCAAACAGCCGCGCCGGTGAGAAAAGTATGGAATGCAGCGCCAAAGCAGCCGAGTGCTCTTCCTACTCTTGAATTGCCCACTCCGCCTGCGATCTCCGCTTCGAATTTGCCGGCATTGCCCAAAACTAGCTCAATCGCAATTCCTCCACCGCCACCACCCAAACCCATTGTCGGCGCGTTCTCAAGCACAATCGCTGAGGCCGCGATTCCTCCGGGAAAGTCTCATCAGACGGTTTCCGCAAGCGATTTCAACTCTTCGCCGACCACTTCGATACGACCCGATTCGCAAATAGTCTCTACTGGTGCGTTTTCCTCCAACCCAGAGGCCGCAGGCGATCGAAGCCCTTCCAAGCGATCCGTGGAGCCGGGGGCCTTCTCCTCAAGCGTAGTTGCGCAGGCGAAACCACACTCTAACGCACCCGCAATTCTCGCCAACGCATTCGAAATTGAAAAACCAAGCTCGCGAGCACGGCAAGGAAACTTCCCAGGCCAGACGGAATCATCATTCAAGCCAGTAGAAATCTTGTCGAAGCCACGCCCCCAGTACACCGAGCCAGCCCGCAAGCGCGGAATTGAAGGGGAGGTCGAAATCCAGGTTCTGTTTGAAAAGGATGGCAGAATCAAAGTTTTCTCGGTTAGAAAGGGGCTAGGCTACGGCCTCGACGAAAATGCCATGCTCGCTGCTGCGCAAATCAAGTTCCGGCCCGCTACCCGGAACGGTCAACCAGTGGATCAACCGGCAACCATCAGAGTGCAATTTCAACTGGCCCAGTAGCTCAGAACCCAAGCTCCTTAACCAAATTCGCCGCACCATACACTTTCGATAGCGCCTCAATAATTCCTTGACTCGCGACATGAACGCTGCGCGCTCGATCCTCGGAATAGAGGTACCGGTTCGGTAGGCCCTCCAGGTTGCCATCGAACAGAATCCCAATCAGCTCGCCTTTAGTATTGATCGTCGGGCTTCCGCTATTCCCTCCATGCGTATCCGCGGTAGTCACAAAATTAAATGGGGTAGAGAGCTTCAGCTTGCTCTTAGCGGCCAGCCATCGTGGGGGCAGCGCCAAAGGATCCTTGCCCGTCGCGTGCCGGTAAAGTCCATGGTAATCCGTTGTCCAGGGCACCTGTTTTCCCTTGGCATCCTTGTAACCAATCGCAGGCCCAAAGCTGACCCGAAGGGTAAATGTAGCGTCTGGGTAAATGTTGCCGCCCAAGGCATATTGGGCTTGTGCCAGGCGGGCAGTTTCCACCGCCTGACGTGATTGCACTCGATCTTCATAAAGTTTGCGGAGGCGGCGGGCTTCGGGCTCAATCGTTCGAACCAACTCCATCAGCGGATCGGAAACGGTTTGAACCAATTCTGCTGACCAGGCCAAACGTTTGCGCTCTGCGATGTCAAAAAGTTTCGTGCCGGCAATGGCCTCAGCCGCCAACTTCTCAGGCGTCTTGCCCGCCAGAACCTTCTTTAAAACCTCATTGTCCGCACCCAAAGTCCGGATCGCGAATCGAAGGTATTCTGCAAGAATCTCCTGCTCAAGACCTGGGTCTAACGGCGCCGGACTAAATAAGCCAGCTTGAAGACTATCCAGTCCGCTCTCCGCGTATTCGCGGAGCCGTTCTCCATTGGGCTTGCCCCTCTCCACTGCGAGCCGGTATGTCTGTCGCGCAATGGGCAGAATGCTGCCGAAACTGTGAGGGGATGATTCAAATACAGCGAGCGGTCGATACAAATTTCGTGATTCCGCGGCGATAGCGGCAATTTCATCCCAAACGGCGCCAAACTGCTTCTGCCGGTCAGCGTTCTTCGCGATCGCTGCCTTCAAAGTGGCCTCCTCTTTCAGCTTGCGCAACAGAAAGGCCGGGTCATTCAAACCTGACATGAATCCGCTGTAAGCTTTAAAGCTGTTCTCGCTGCCGAAAATCTCTTCGAGTGCAACTCTTGCCTGTTCGGGCCCCTGTTGCGAAAAGCGCTTGAGGCTTTCGATGAATTTCTGGTGCCGGTCGAGGTTCAGTGGAACGATCACATCGCGTTGGAGTTCCAATTCCGCGAGGGTCAGCAAACGACCCGTGGAACCAGGATTTCCCGAAACGAAGGTTAGCTCACCCCTTTTCACCCCCTCCTTGGCCCACTTGAAGTGTTGAATAGGACGGACCGGCGCCCCATTCTCATAAACACGGAAGAAGCAAACGTCCAGGTTCCATCTGGGATAGGTGAAATTGTCCGCATCTCCCCCGAAGAAGGCGATATCTTTCTCCGGAGCAAAGACGAGTCGAATGTCTGTATATTTCTTATACTCATACAGGTGGTACTGACCGCCGCTGAAAAGCGTCACCACATCGCAGCGATGACCGGTCCGTTCTGTACACGCCTTCTCGATCGAAGACATCTCGGCCCGCCGACGGGTGCCAGCTTCAGCAGCGGCCAAGCCCACCGACACAGCAGACTTTATTTTTTCCGTGATATTTTCAATCTTAAGTAACACATTCAATTCAAGATCTGGACATGCCTGCTCATCCGTTTGAAGCTTCGCCTGAAATCCGTCTTTCATGTAGTCATGCTCTTTGGTCGACAACTTCTGGATACAGTCGGCCCCGACATGGTGATTGGTAAATACCAAGCCAGATTCCGAAACAAAGCTGCCAGACCCGCCATTATTGAAACGAACGCTTCCAAGTTGCAGCTTTTTCAGAAACTCCTCAGACACATCGAATCCATATTTGGATCGGATCAGCGTTCGCGGAAACTCATTGAGCAACCAAATGCCATCGTCGGCCGCGAGCACTGCCGAAATTACCGCAATTGTGGTGAAAAAATGTGTAATCTTCATTGACTTTTGACCGTCTTGCGATGCCAACAACGCAAGTCCCTTCCTATCAACAGCTTACCCGAGTGAAATCGCCTGGATAGCTTTGAATCTTCGATTTCATATGCAATACTGATAGCAAAGTTTACCCCGATGGCGCACAAGCTTGTGGACGACGCAATCGTCCGCTACAACAAAATTCTCGAAAGTCAGCCCCACGCGAACCTGGAATGGACCGACGCTCTTACTGATCGGATGCGTGCTCATGGGATGATCGTCGGTTCGCGCCTCGCCTCTCCTTTTTTGCGGCCACATTTCATCTCCCGCAAACAATATGAGCAATTGAGCAAGGCTGGTGAAGCGCTGCAAGCCGCCATAGAGCGAATCGAGACTCATGCGCTCAGTACGCCGAATCTGCTCCAACGCATGGAACTGCTTCCGGCAGAGCGGATGCTGGCTTTGATCGATCCCGGTTACAGCTTCCTGCACGTGACCTCGCTGCTCAATACAAACCTGAACAATGGCTCGATGCGCTTTCGCAATTATCAGGCCTCCTCTGCAAACGGTCTTGCCTACGGTGAATTGCTCGCCGATATGTTCTATGACGCGCCGCCAGTTAAGGAGTTCCGCAAGAAGCACACCCTTACGAAATTTGGCGGTACAAAGTACTTGCTTTCTGCCCTGCTGAAGGCCTATAAAGCCTACGGAGGCAAGAAACAGCCGAACATTGCCGTACTCGAATTTAAGCAGCCATTTCAGACCATTGATGGCGCCGAGTACATGGTTCTTGTGGAATTGTTCCGCAAGCAAGGTTATAAAGCTGAACTCGTCAACCCGGAGCAACTGGATTACCGCAACGGCGTGCTCACCAAGGGTGACTACCAGATCGACCTGCTCTACCGGGCCTCTTCACTGCAGGAATTCTTGTTGCGGTTCGACCTCAACCATCCGCTGGTTAAGGCGTACCGCGATGGCAAAGTCTGCATAGTGAACTCATTCCGGGCCGAACTCGCCCAGAAGCGGGCGCTTTTCAGCTTGCTCACTGACGAACAACTGACCGCCAAATTTCCCGCGGTTGAGCGCAAGGCAATCGCTAGTTTTATTCCCTGGACGCGCATCGTAGTCGCCTCCAAGACTCAAAAAGCGGGCGAAACAATCGATTTGCCCGAGTATATTTCAGCCAACAAAGATGGGCTCCTGCTCGTGCCGAATGACTCCAGCGGAGCTTTGCCGGTATTCGATGGGCTTTCGACAGATCAAGTCGCCTGGGACCGCGCCCTCAAGCAAGCGCTACGCGAACGCTATGTGGTTCAGGAACGCAGTGAGGCAGTTACGGCGAAATTCCCTGTATTGTTCCAAGGCTCAATGGAGATGCGCGAAATGAACGTCGATGTTCATCCGCACATGTTCCTGGGCGAGGTCAAGTCTTGCACAGCTCACTTGAGCGCTGCCAATTCAGGATTCTCGACCATGGAAGGCGTTGCCGCCTCTTTCCTGCTAGACAGCAAGTAACGGGTCGCGGCTTGCGGTTCGACTGATGTACAACAGCAAACCGGCCCAGCCCCCAACAAACACCGCGTAAGCAAAAATTGCCCTCAATCCAAAACTCACCAGTTGCAAATTAAGCCCCTCCAGCGCTGGAATCCAGTTGAGCAGGGCAGCCGGAATCACAGTCATCGCCAGCAAAATCGCTGAGCAGATCGCAATGTAAATTGGGGAAAGCAGCACCTTCCAACGGCCAGCGGCAACAGATGGAAAAAGTAACACCATCCAGACGAAGGGAATTAGCACTGCGAAGCCTGCATGCAGACCAATGAAAGGCATCAATGCAACCGCTGGGACTGCTCGCAGCCACTGCCCGGGAGCGTTCAAGCCGAAAGCATCGAGAAAACTCCAGCCCAGCAGCATACAAATGGCGAGCAAGACATTGGCTGCAACCAGCCAGGTGGTCGCGACACCCAAGCTCAGCCAGTACCACGCCAGACCACCCATCACCGCATGTCCAACGAATTGAATTGCAAACGGCCTCAAGAAGCTTTTCCAGGTCAAGGCAACACCTCAATTACGGCCGACTTGCCGGTTCCGACCTGGTCTGGTTGGTACATCGGTTGAACCCGCGTGGGTGGCACACGGAACTTGCCCGGATTGACGGCCTTCATGACATAAAAATATTGGCTGGAGTTTTCATAAAAGTAAGTCCGGAAGAAAGCCACGCGATCATCGCGATACTCACGCTGCGCCCACGAATATCGCCACCAGACTGGCTTGCCGCTCAGGTTGATCGTGTTGTCATTTGCCACTAGTTCCATGCCGGACGGAATCGGGTCCTCGATCAGAACATACTTCCAGTCACGTGCACTGACATTCAACAACACTGCGATCGTGTCTCCCGGATGGATGTCACCAGAGAGCGGTTCAAGCGCATAGGTAGTCACTCCAGCAGCTTCTCGCGGAACGAGCCTGAAGTATTCGCGCGAGACGGTCATCGGTCCACCCTCGCCAGGGCGGCGATCCTCAGCCGGCGAATAATACCTGGCCTGTGCATTCCAGTAAACTCTGCCCGTGCCGCTGACCTTCACCTCGATTGCATTGCGATCGGCCGCATCGACGCTAGCCACAATGTCTTGAATTGTCGTGGCGTCTTTCGCCGTGAATTCGCGCTCCAGGGCAACCTTTCCGTTGACTTTCACCGAGACATTGATCTCCGGCTTCAGTTCCCCGCTCACTTTCAAATAATCGGTAACTCCATAAATCACCATCGCCGTCTGCTTCGTCGAATTCCACCATTCCCCTTGATCTTTATGCAAGGTCAACCATGCAGCGGCTTTGGGCAGCAACGCTGAATTGGGTCTGGTTCTCGCTAATAGCTTCAACACGTAGGAGGTCGTCTCTGGTGTGATGTCGTTCGGGAAATCAAGCAGCGGATCTCGCGTACCAGGCCACCATGCTTCGTTTGCATTCTGCTGCGCCGCGGACTCAAGTGCCTGGGCAACCTCAAGCGCCCGCGGATCCTTCAGGGCATCGAGCGCAAGACCGAGAAACGCCCTGCCATAGCTGCTCATCTTGGGGCGCACTGACCAGGCTGCTTCGACATCGGCCTTGCCGCCGAGCGCGTAGGCCATGTACGCACGCAAATCACTCAGGGCGTCCGACTGCCGGTTGAATTCCTTGCGCAGCCATTGCTCCCCGCGGGTGATCACCTCAGGAGAAACGGAGTACCCCGCATCGCGCGCCTGCTTGAGCCCGGCAATCACATGTGCCGTCATGAACGGGTGCGACTCGTCATTCTTCCACCAACCCCACGCCCCATCCTCATGCTGGTAATCATAAAGTCGTTCCAGGCCAGCATTCACCTTTCTCTGCAAATCCTCGCGCTTGATATTGGATTTGATCTTCAATTCATCCAGCGCCTTCGACACAATAATGTTCGGCAAGAAACTCGACATCGTCTGCTCAGTGCAGCCGTAGGGGAACGTGGTCAGGTACTCAAGAGCCCCAAACAGGCTGCCCGCCAGCGAAGGTGAAACACGCACTTCGACCTTGCGATTCCCTGCCCCAGGAGCCTCCAGGTTTACGCTCGCCGACTGCTGGCTCGACAAGGATCCACTCGCTCCGTTGGAAAACAGGGTCCCGTAAGAATGAATCGGGATCGTCAATTCCATCGCATCCGACTCTTCATTAGTAAGCCCTTTGGCGGTTAACACGCTCAGAGAACCAGGCTTGACCCGGATGCGGAAATCGACCTTGACCGTGCCTTTGGATTCAACACGAACACTCTGTTCAGCAGGGCCGATCATCTCGACGCCCGTTGCGCTCAAGCTAACCTTGGCATCTTTGGCGGACGCGAGATAGTTTTGCACGATGACGCCAAGGGTCACCTCATCGCCTTCCATCAGGAATCTGGGCGACACCATGCGCAACATGAGATTCTTGCGAACAATGACCCGGTTCAGCGCCGCGCCAACATTCGTTTCTACAGTGATGGCTCGCGCGGTAGCGCGCCACATCGTGACGGCGTCCGGGAAGGCAAACTCAACTTTGCCGCGTCCGTTTGCATCCGTTATCAGATCGGCGGTCCAGAACGCAGTATCCGGGAAAGCCTTGCGAACACGCGGATCGCCTACCCGGTCTGGCTTGAGTTGCCCCAGGCTAGGCCGAATCCGGGCCAATCGCATTGCCCTCTTACCCGCTTCGCCGCGGAAGTAATAACTCAATGAATTCGAGCTGTTCACTTCGTTGTAGACATTTCCGTAGAAGTAACTCAAAGGAGTCTGCGTCATGTCCTTTTGGACGGCATAAAGCGCTTCGTCCACAATTCCGAGGCTAAGTTCGGCGCGAACCGGCCGGCCTCGATAATCCTTCACGTCGACACTGTATTGAGCAGGCTCCCCGGGCTTGAATTCCTGCTTCGCGGGAACGATGTTGACGTCGAGCTCTTTCTCGACGGGTGGCACCTTCAAAGCCACGCTGCCGTGATGAAGTTGCCCGGCCTTCAGATACGTGACATCGACGAAAACCTTGGGTTGATATTCGCTCTTGATTGGAACCTCAATGGTAACGCCTCCCGCCTTTGCGGCGCGCACTGCTTTCGAGTCAATTACCGTACGGCATTCTGTGGTCACCCAAATGTCAGTATCGGGCTCCGTTGTCAGGATCATAATCTTTGCAACATCGCCAGGAGAGTATTTCTTCTTGTCTGTGATCAATTTCACCGACTCTTCATCGCTGCCATAGCTTGGGGCGCCGCCCGAGACCCAGGTGGTATCGTCGCCCTTCACGTCACGACCCTCAGGAGTCCGTGAGAAGACCGTCACCTGGTAATAGCCCGACTCCGGTAACTTGAAACTCAAATTGGCAGTTCCGTCAGCTCCCGTGCGTCCACTCTTGGTTTCGAGCGTCTCGTCCATTCGCCGGCCGGCCTGATAGAAATACCGTTTGAGTTCAGCCCGGAAGTCCCCAACAATCGGCTTCGAATCATAATCCTTCAGCATCACCGTATAAGTGTTGGTTGAGCCAGGCTCAGCGACGTACCGATTCGAATTGACCGTCACCATATAGCTGCCTCGCGTCGCGATTACCAAACCGTAGCCACTCACTTCCCGGTTGCCTTCATCCATCACTTTGGCTTCGATTCGGAACAGGTAATCGCGGTCGACAACAGGAGTGGGCAGATTGATTGTCAGTTCGCCCGCGTCGTTCAGCTTGGCAACCTTCTCTTCTCCCTGTTCCCCTCGAAAGAAATCTCCCCCGCTATCGTCCTCTTCTGTTTCCTGGTAGCTCAACTCGTCTCGCTCATACCAGGGTGGATAGTAAGGAGCCCGCCGGACCGTGTAGGTGACCTTGGCGCCTTTCACCGGCTCGCCAAAAAAGTACTTCGCCTGGATCGTTGCATCCACCCTCTCGCCCTGCACAACGCGATTCCTGGTCGGCTTGATCTTCACTTCATACTCAGGCTTCTTGTACTCTTCCACCTGGAAGCTCGAGTAGCTCTCCATTTGTCCCGACGTGTATTTGATCGAGTAGTAGCCAAGGGTGGCAGTCATCGGGAGCTCAAACTCGCCACGGACGGAACCAAAGCTCGAAACCGTCAACTCCTTGCGCAAAACGGTCTTCCCTTCTCCATCCATGATCTCCGCGTTGACTTCCTTGAACGCCGGAAGTTCGTATCCGAATGCGGCTCGCTTACGGAAAATTCCTTTGAAGAATACCTTGTGGCCGGGCCGATAAACAGGACGGTCCGTATATGCGTATCCGACCATTCGACGCTCTTCATTGGGCTGTATGTTGTACTCGCTGAGCGCATCGAAAGCAACATCCTTGCCGCGCATTGCAACAACAAAGATGTCGCTGGAATCTACCAGATTCAGGCGCGCAAAGCCCTGGGCATCGGTCTTGGCGTTTGCATGCACTTTGCTATGAGAGCGAAACTCGACATCCACTCCAGCCAGCGCATGGCCGCTAATACGATCCACCACCCGTACATAGGCTGAGCCAGGTTGGGTCTTGGTAAGCACAGCCATCGCGCTGACGCTGACCAGCGTGTAGGCACGCAGCTTGCCATCGGTGGCTTCGAGCAAATAAAGGCCAGCCTCCGACACGGGAACGTCCACCGGTTGTTCATCCCAGCGCTGCCTGGTGGAAACCGTTTCCTTCCAGGTCTTGATCAACTGCTTGTCATTCAGAATCGGAATTGCCGCATAGGTCGTGCCCTTCTCGATCGTCGCTTTCACAGCCGGCACGGGCTCGCCACGCCAGGCTGCGCGAGCTGCAGGCGTGAATTGCTTTCGTACAAACAATTGACCTTGCGTACGCATCCTTCGCTTTACCCTGATGAACTTCGAAAGCAGCGTATCTTCTTTCGGCAGATCAGCCACTTGATTGCCAAAGCTGTGAGCGTCGTTCAATTGACCTAGAAACTCGCCGGCTCTCTCTACGCGGTAGAGCCTGAAATCGAGACTCTTCACCCCCTGAGCCCACATCTGTACTCGAGGTTTCTCTCCTGGCCCGTAGGTCTTGTTGGAAGTCAGCGCGAAATAAGGTTGCGATTCTTCCTGTCCGATCACCGGAGCTACTGCCAAAAGTACCGCGATCGAAAGCCACCGCCGCATAGATCTCACCCCTCCAGAATTTTCCATCGATACACGCCTTTGAACGCGCTATTCCCTCGCACCGGCCGCCATCTGGGCTGCGGGTGTCCCATCAATTCTGACACGCTCGGACGGCGAATCTCTCCCGGTTGATTGTGAACCGGGCCAGTGTGATAGATGACATATTTCTCTCCATCCGGCTCGAGTTGACTCGACCCAAGATAGACCATGACATGCCATGAACCCAGAGGATCATTCAGCTCGTAAAACAGGAGATCGCCTGGCCGTGCCCGATCGATTGTATCTCCCACCCGAACGCAGTTTTCGCGCATCAGTGTCTTTGCATCGGCAAAGTGACGCATGCCATCTGGAGTCACAAAAAGCGGTCCGCCGCTCGTCTTGAGGGCAGGCAGCGAAGGAGGAAGCGGGAGAGCATTCCTCATGTTCCAGGCGGCATCATGCTTTGCAAACGACTCCCGGAAGGCATACCGCACCAATGACGAACAATCGGTGATCTCCTTCGGCCTGTTCGAAGGCTCCACATAAAACTGCGCCTCCGCCAGAAAAGTGAACCAAAGGCGAAAGGCCGTCCGATCTGCCGGGTCATTCAACCCCGCACCAAGCAGCGTCACCAGAAACAACAGCTTTTCGACCGTATGCACCGTGCCGTGAGGTTACTACAGAACAGGTGCCTATACAATTGAAAGGTTCACCATGAAGACTCTTGAAAACAAAGTTGCCGTAATCACTGGCGCGTCGCGCGGTCTTGGAAAAGCCATGGCCCTCGCCCTTGCCTCTCAAGGCGCCTCGATCGCCCTTGTGGCCCGCGATGCAGAAGCCCTGAATGAAGTCGCTGCCGAGATTCGCGGCCTCGGCACCGCCGCCGAGATTTACATTGCAGACGTAGCCGACGAAGCGAGCGTCGCCGCCCTCGAACAGGCTGTCATCGCCCGCTTCGGCAAGGTGCAGATCCTGATCAACAATGCCGGCATGAATCTGCGCAAGAAGATCCACGAGTTCACGCTCGAAGAATGGATGCGGGTGACCAACACCAACCTGACCAGCGTTTTCTTGATGTGCCGGGCCTTCGTTCCGCACATGAAGGGCCAGGGTTATGGCCGCATCGTCAACATGACTTCGATCATGGCCCATGTTTCCTTGCCGGAGCGCACGGCCTATTCCAGCACCAAAGCCGCACTCTTGGGCCTGACAAAATCCTTGGCAATGGAGCTTGCCCCAGACAACATCACCGTGGTCGGCATCTCCCCAGGTCCTTTTCTTACCGAAATGAATCTTCCAATTCTGAACGACGCGGAAAAGAACGCGGCATTTCTATCGAAGATCCCGGCAGGACGCTGGGGCAAAGTGGAGGAGATCGGATCCCTGGCCGCCTACATCTGCTCAGACGCCGCCGGCTTCATCACCGGAACCGACATTCTGATTGACGGAGGTTGGTGTGCGACTTAGTTCGATCCTTCTCCTGGTGCTGCTCACTTCAACAGCGTGCAATCAGTCGAAGCGTCGAGTGATTGGCGTCGTCCCGAAGGCAACTTCGCACGTATTTTGGGTTGCTGTCGAGAAGGGAGCCAAAGCGGCCGGCAAGGATTTGCAGGTGGACGTCGAATGGAACGGCGCACCATCTGAAACGGAGTACGCCCGCCAGATCCAGATTGTCGATTCCATGATCAACCGGCGGGTCGATGGCCTGGCAGTTGCAGCAACCGAGCGCAAAGCATTGGTTGCAAGCATTGACCGAGCCATGAAACAAGGCATCCCGGTCACAATCTTCGATAGCGGAATTGAAGGCGAGAACTACACCAGCTACGTCGCGACAAACAATTTCGAAGGCGGCCAACTGGCAGGTCGAGCACTCGCCAAACTCATCGGCGGCAAAGGCAAAGTGGGTTTGATCATGCACGCACCCGGCAGCGCTTCGACGATGGACCGCGAACGCGGATTCTCCGAAGTGATCGAAAAAGAATTTCCCGAAATCAAAATCGCAGCTTCGCAATACGGCATGTCGGATCGATCCAAAGCCAGGGCCGCCGCGGAGAATATGCTTTCCGCGCATCCTGACCTTAATGGCTTCTTCGGGTCTTCAGAACCTTCCACCACCGGAGCATCGCTGGCCGTCAAGGCTCGCGGTCTGGCCGGCAAGGTCAAAGTAGTTGCATTCGATGCATCCGACAATCTCGTCGAAGATCTAAAGGCGGGAGCCATTCAGGCGATGGTGGTTCAGGACCCCTTCCAGATTGGCTACGAAGCCGTGCGCACACTGGTCGACAAGCTGGATGGCAAAGTTCCCCGGAAGCGAATCGACCTCTCCGCCAAAGTCATCTACGCAGAGGATGTTTCAAAACCTGAAAACCAGAGGCTGCTTTCTCCGGAGCTGAAGTAAGTGCCTCTGGTTGACGCCTTATCCCTTCGTGAGCTGTGTTCGCGGCTGTTCGAAGGTGTGGGCGTCAATCTGCGCGACGCAACTTTTACAGCCTCCGCCTTGGTCGCTTCCGACCTCAGAGGAGTAGATTCGCACGGAGTCGCACTCCTTCGCTACTACCTCGAACAACTTGAGCAGGGCGATATGGAAGCCCATGGCGACCCTGAGGTTCTACACAATTCCGGCTGCACCGCGCTGGTGGACGGCCATAACGCAATCGGCCAATTGGTGGCGAGGTTTTGCTGCGACCAGGCAATCGCACTTGCGATCGATCATGGCTGCGGAATCGTATCCGCACGACGGTCAAATCACTTCGGAGCGGCCGCCTATTGGGTTCAGAGACTGAACGCAGCAGGCTTCATCGGAATCGTCCTCTGCAACGCTTCACCCGCGGTTGCTCCCTGGCAAGGTAAACAAGGCCGCCTGGGAACGAACCCGATCTGCTTCGGCGTCCCAGGTGCATCGCCCTTCCTGCTCGACATGGCCACCACGACAGTTGCCGCCAACAAAATCTTCAATGCCTTTAGCGCTGGGAAGCCAGAAATTCCTCAAGGGTGGGCTCTCGATAGCGATGGAGCGCCAACAACCGATACCGCCGCCGCCTACAAGGGCCTGCTGAACCCATTGGGTGGCTACAAAGGTTCGGGCCTCGCAGTCATGGTTGAGATGCTATGTGGCGTTCTCAGCGGCGGCGCAATGTCAGACGAACTCGGCGGCATTCGCTTCCGTGGCAAGCCTGTCGATATCAGTCAGTTCTATCTCGCGCTCGACCCCAAGTGCTTCCTCGATCCACTCGAATACGAACAGCGCGCTATCCAACTCACGGACAAGCTGAAATCGGCCGCACCAGCGATAGGCTACGACGAAGTTCTCGTCGCCGGCGAACCCGAGATCCGCAAGGATGCCGTTCGCCGCAGAGAAGGAATCCCTCTTTCTGACGACACCTGGCAAAGCCTAAGCGAGTGGGCGGCAAAGCTCAACGTCCCTCTACCTGCAATCCGTTGAATTTATGCGCCCTTGAGCTTCGCCGCTTGTTCCGGAGTCATGCTGGGGTTCTTAAAGTCGATCCCCATATAGCGGGTGAGTCGAGGAAACACATCCGTGTTCCGCACTAGTCCTTCAAATGGCAAACTGCCAGGCCCCGTCGAAGTGATGGTCGTGTATTCAGAAGTGTGATTCATCCCGGTGAATGCGACACCGTAGTAGTTGCTCAATACCTGACCGAGAACGCCGAAGAAGACGTCCTGTATTCGGTTAATCGATATGCCCTTCTTGCCTGCAGCCGACGCCGAGATCCATTCCGACTCCTGTGCAGTAATCGCGAGGCCGCGTTCAGCCGCAATCACGGCGCGCACGCGCTCAGCAGTCGGCTTTGGGCCCATCAGCTTTGACAACACAGTGAAAGAACTCTTCCCCTTCAGAATGCGTTCAAAACACTTGCCGGAATCCACATACTCGGTCCCCATTCCATTCAGACCGGGACTGGAATTCCCATGATCGCTGGTGGTGATGACAAGCGTGTCTCCTCGCCGGGCTGCAAAATCCAGGCACACCCCAAGAGCATCGTCGTAGGCGAGCTGCTCCCAAAGCATTCCTGCGATGTCATTGTCATGCGCGGCGTGGTCTACACGTCCCCCTTCCACCTGCGCAATGAATCCCTTCGGCGAATTCGCAGCCAGAGCGTCCAGCGTAAATGACGTCATTTCAGAAAGCGTTGGCACGTCGACCTTATCGATCACATAAGGCACATGCGAGTCCGAGAATATGCCTAGTACCGGCTTTGCTTTGCTGGCGGCCGCAAACTCCGCTTTCGACTTCACGACCTGATAGCCAGCCCTCGAAAAGTCACCAATCGCATCGAAGTTATCCTTGCGCTTGGCTGCCTCAAAAAATTTCGTGCCGCCGCCCAGAATGCAATCAACGCGACCCTTGTATTGCAGGCCAATCAGATGTTCATCGTCCCGCCGGTTTTGAACCGCCGCAAAGCCGGCTGGCGTTGCGTGGGTAACGGTTGCCGTAGTCACAAGCGCAGTCTTTCGGCCAACCTGTTTAGCCAACTGAAAGATAGGCGTCAGCTTCGTCCCGTCAGGAAGCACATTCACCATCGCATTGTTGATCCGGCTACCAGATCCCCAGGCTGAAGAAGAACTCGATGAATCCGTCACGGGGGAATTGAGCGAAGCCACATCCTGCACGCCACGCGATGCCGTCATGTCGTTCATCAGAGCCGCCCAACGCGTCCCCTTCCCGCGCGCAATCCACGAGAAGTACTCGGCCATCATCAACACGCCAGGACTCATTCCGTCCGATACGCAAAAAATAATGTTCTTTGGTTTGCCGGCCTTGGCCTTCACTTGAGCGGGAGTCAGCATCGCTGCCGCGCCCAATCCCAACGGTAAAGAGAAAATCTGACGACGATTCATGTCTCTACTGTTGTAGCAAGGCTGCTCAATCAAACGGGAACGCAAGGGTTACTTTTCTTGAACGGGCGGATCTTTCCAACGACCGGCGTCTTTCAATCCGCGTTTGAGCAGAAACTCGATCTGTCCATTCAAACTGCGCAAATCGTCGTCCGCCCACCGCTTGAGCAGATCAAGCGTGTGGGCGTCGACGCGCAATAAAAAGGACTTCTTCTCTGCCATGGGGTGCTGCTTTTTAGTGGTAAATCGTGCCGGTATTGACGACGGGTTGAGTCCCGCGTTCCCCGCACAACACCACCAGAAGATTGGAAACCATTGCCGCCTTGCGTTCCGGGTCCAGTTCCACTATTCCTTTCTTGCTCAACAGTTCAAGCGCCATTTCGACCATTCCAACAGCACCTTCGACAATCTTGGAGCGAGCTGCGATGATGGCCGACGCCTGTTGCCGTTGCAGCATCACGGTTGCAATTTCCGGCGCATACGCCAGATGCGAAATACGGCTTTCGATAATATCCAGTCCCGCTTTCGTCACGCGTTCCTCAATCTCGATCTTCAACTGTGTCGCCACCTCGAACGCATTCGCACGCAACGACTTCTGGTCATCTACGTGAGCGTCATAAGGGAACGCGGCCGCCAAACTGCGCAGTGCGCTTTCGCATTGCACTTTCAGGTAGTCCTCGAAGTGATCCACCTCAAAAATTGCTTCCGCCGCGTCCACTACTTTCCAAACAACGACAGCGGCAATCTCAATCGGGTTGCCGTCATGATCATTGACCTTCAGCCGTGTGGTCTCGAAGTTGCGAACCCGAAGGCTCACTTTCTCCTTGACCATGAATGGATTGGCCCAGTGCAGGCCTGGCTTGCGAACGGAGCCTTTGTATTTGCCGAACAACGTCAACACAACAGACCGGTTGGGGGCCACGATGAAGAAGCCGCATAGCAGGATCAAAACAACGATGAAAACTGCCACCGAAGCCAGCAACATTGACTTTCCGTCATCCGCATGGCGAGATTCGATCATGAAGTATACACTTCCTGAAAGTAGGCCCAAAAACAGCACGAGCATTCCAATACCGGGCAGGGTCTGAAAGTCGAACTCTTTGATCATTTGAAATCTTTCTCCTATCAAAATGATATCACTTTGATATCTTCCGTCAAGATATTTCCGCAACCTTTCGAAGCATGCTAAAATCAAAGGCTTATGCAAGCTGGAATCCACCCCAACTATCACGAAGTGAAGGTCAACTGTGCTTGTGGGGCCGCATGGGAAACGCGCTCCACAGTCAAAGGCGCCGAACTCCGTCTCGAAATTTGTTCAAATTGCCACCCGTTCTTTACGGGTCGCCAGAAACTGATCGACACCGAAGGCCGCGTTTCGCTGTTCCAGCGCAAAGCCGCCAAGTCAAAAGCGATTCAGGAACAGGTTGCAGCCCGCAAGGCTGGCAAGACCGAAGCCGCTCAATAGCAGCTCTCCAATTCAACCGAAAGGCCCGCCGCTTGGCGGGCCTTTTCTTTTCTGTCACGAGGTTGCGGATATGATAGCTGGCGTATGCGCCATCTACTACTCGCCTGCCTTGCGATCCTACCTTCCCTCACTGCACAACAACGCACTGGGGTTCTACCTGAAATCCCCAAGCTCGAGGTTCGACGTGCCTCTACCCGGCCCCAGATCGACGGAAAGCTGAACGATCCCGCCTGGCAGCGCGCCCAGACCGTCGAGTTTCAGTTCCCTTGGTCGAACCAAACCGGCGCAAAGCAAAAGACCACCGCACGTCTGTTGTGGGATGACGAGTTCCTCTACATTGCCTACGATTGCGAAGACGCTGACCTCACCGCACACTATGCGCGGCGCGATGACCCCACCTACAAAGACGATGCCGTTGAGGCTTTCATCAACCCGAACCCCGCGCAGTCCGACGTCTACATCGGCTTTGAAATGAACGCACTCGCCACCATGTACGACTACGTGATGCTCGCGGGCAAAGGCCTCTTCAAGCGACTCAACCTCGAAGGCATGCAGTTGGCCACTCACCTGAACGGAACCCTGAACGCCAGGGGTGACAAGGATCAGGGCTGGACGCTAGAAGTCGCCATCCCTTTCATCGAATTCGAGCCACTGTTCAAGGGCCAAAAACCCAGCAAGGGAGACCAGTGGGCCATCAACCTGAACCGTTGGGATGGCACAGAACCGGCCCGGCGATTGAGCCAGTGGAGCGACTCAGGAATGGTCCAGCCGAACCCCCACTACCCGCAGCGGTTCGGCCTGATGACCTTTGTCGACTAGGCGTCACTCCACCCAAACGGTGACGCTCGAAGTGGTGCTGTTCGGACCGATCTGTACGCTGATGACGTTCTGACCTGGGATGGTATTGAACGGCAGCCGGATGTTGACCTGTACAACGCCTTCCACCAGTCCCGGAGCGTTCCCTGAATAAAGTACGGTCGCAACCGCGCCATTCACTGTAACTCCGGTAGGCAGGTTGAGGCTGGACACACCCGGAGCCACGCGCCCTTCAAGTCCCGTCGGGGTCATGGCGCCCGCGCCGGTCATGTAGAGAACAACCACACTCTCACGCGCCGCGCGATTGGAAGAAGTATTCACGGAACCGTTCTGGTTTAGAATCGCTCCCGGCCCCTGCCCACTGCCATCGACACTAAACAGGCCAGGCTTCGAATCAACCACTGGCATGATCAACGGCGTCGACTGGAAGCCAAGATACTCAACCACGATCCGGGTCGATGGCTTGCCTTCGAGGCTGAACGGCGCGATGACACTAACCTGTCCGGCCTGAGTGTAAATCAGCGGTGCGGCCACTCCGTCAAACAGCACCCGGGTGCCACTCAACAAAGCGGGCACAGCATTGTTCACCAGACTGAAGCTGACCAGCGTCTGTGGCCCAAGCGTACCGCCAAACAGGGTCAACAATTCGCCAGGCGCAACGCCGTTTGCACCATAACTGGCTGCGCTCGTAATCGCATGGATCACAGGCGAACCCGCAGCGCCGATACTCACGCCGAAGTAGCTGGTGGCTGAAGCCCCAGTGGAATCCGAAACGCGGACCACAAAGAAGCCCGTGCCCTGGAGACTCGGTGTACCCGACAGGACTCCGCTGAGCGGATTCAGGTTGAGGCCATTCGGTATGCTGCCGGAGGCGATCACCCAGTTGTACGGTGCACGCCCCCCAGCCGCGGTGAGCGTCTGGTTATAAGCAACGCCAGTGGCGCCGCCAGGCAAGGAAGTCGTGAGAATTCTTAACCCAGCCCTGGGAGCCACACTGATCGACACAGTCGCATTGGTGGCGAACCCGCTCGCATCTCGGATGAGCAGCCCAAACGTGTACTCGCCCGCATGGCTCGGCGTACCCGTGATACGACCGTCCGTCGCAAGTGTGAGCCCGTCGGGCAAATTGCCCAATGCGTTGGGATTGACGGCGAATGTGAATGGCGGCCGCCCAGTCGTGGGCGACGCCACCTGCGCCGTGTACGAAGTTCCGGCACGCCCCGCGGGGAGCGCGGTAGCTCCGGTCACATTGATCGCAAGCGTGGTTTCCGTGCTCGCACCGGCTGCATCGCTCACTCTCGCCGTAAAGCGATAATTCCCAGGCGAGAGAAGCAGACCATTCAAGGCCCCATTCGCGTCGAGCCTCAAACCGTTAGGCAATGGGCCGACCGGAATCGACCAGGTATACGGCTCAAGTCCACCCGAAGCGGAAAGGGTGAAGTTGTAAGGGAAATAAAGTACGCCCGGAGGAGGAGCCAACGCATTGATCGCAAGCGGCGTAGACGCGCTGGCAATGACAATGCTGAATGTCGACTCCGTGCTTTGTTGAGCATTGTCGGTCACCCGCACAGTGATGGTGTAATTGCCAGCAGTATTCGGTGTGCCCGAAATGAGTCCGGCTGGGCTGAGAATCAATCCGGGCGGAATGATGCCGGTAACCAGCGAATAAGTATAAGGAGTCGTTCCCCCAGAAGCGGAAAGCGCCTGACTGTAGCTCTGCCCCGCTCTGCCGCCAGGCAACGAAGTGTTCGAGATGACCGGCGCGGGCGGCGAAATCACGATCGTATAAGTCGCTTGGGTTGCCAGGTTTTGCGCATCTGCCGCACGCACTGAGAATGTATACGTTCCCGCTGTTGTCGGTGTTCCCTGAAGCGTACCTCCGATAGAGAGCACAAGTCCTGGAGGGGCGAAACCCGCAATGATCGTGCCAACCACCTCAAGCCGGATTGGCAACACGCCACCCGATGTCTGGATAGTCTGCAAATAAGCCTGGTTCACTCTGCCATTCGGTAGCGTGGTGGTTGTGATCTGCAGGCTGCTATTCAAAACACTCATCGAGAAACTTTGAAGCACGGACGCATTGGCGCTATCCTGCAGCCTCACGGTGAAGTTGTAGATTCCGGGAATATTCGCAGTTCCGGAAAGTACTCCCGCGTTGCTCAGAACCAACCCGGTCGGCAGGCTGCCGCCGGTCACGGTAAACGTATAGGGCTGAATGCCACCGGTTGCGGCAAACGCGGTGTTGTAGAGCTGACCAACTCCAGCATTGGCGATCGACGCAGTTGAAAATTGCAAAGTCGACTGCCCAATGGCAAGGTTCAAAGTCACTTGAGCAGTGGCCGCGGTTGCGTCAGTTACGCGGAAAGTTAGCGACGAGAAGGCTGTAAAGGTCGGAGTTCCGGTAATCTGGCCTGTCGGGCTGAAGTTCAGCCCTGTCGGCAGTACACCGCCAATGATCGCGAATGTATAAGGGGCAGCACCGCCGCTCACTTGCAATTGAGCCGAGTACTGCTGGTTGATGTAACCCTGCGGCAAGCTGGTGGAAAGGAACCCAAGGATCGACGAACCAATCGCAAAGCTGAACGTCTTCTGACCAGTCTGACCAGTCGTGTCGGCGACACGAATCGTCACTTCAAATCCTCCGCCAGTCGTCGGCAAGCCAGACAGCAGGCCGCTCGAGTTCAATGTCACGCCATTCGGCAAATTGCCCGAAACGACAGACCATGTATAGCTCCCGGTTCCGCCGGCTCCCGCGAGTTGAGTCGAGTAGAACTGCCCGAGCTGACCATTCGGAAGCGCACTGGTGGCAATCGATACGCCCGAAGTATTCACGCTAATGGCCAGGCTCTCCTGCGTCGATGAACCGAAGCCATCAATCACCCGAATGATGAAACTGTAGTTTCCACCCAGCGTCGGCGTGCCGGTAATCCCGCCATTGCCAAGCAGTGTCAGGCCCGGCGGCAGCGAGCCACCAATGATGGACAATGCATAAGGCAATACGCCCCCGGATACGTTCACCGTCGCGTTATAAAGTTGATTGATTTGCGCACCCGGCAACGTCGAGCTCGTAATCGTAAGCGTCCCGGAGCCAGTAACCTGCACGATGTAGCTTGCATTGGCAATCGCACCTTGGGCGTCGGTGACTCGCACCGTGAAGTTGAAAGTGCCGTTTGCGGTCGGATTACCCGTTACAGCCCCAGCCGGCGACAACGTCAGCCCATTCGGCAATGCTCCACCATTGAGCGAGAACGTGTAAGGCGCAGTGCCTCCCGCCGCGAGAATCGTTGAAGCAAATGGCGTCCCTACAACGCCCGCGGGCAGAGTCGAAGTGGTAATGCCCAAAACCGACGAACTCACGACAATAGAAAGATTGAACAGGGATGTTGCGTTGGTGTTGTCTCTAAGTTGCAAAACGAAGTTGTAGGTCCCGCTCGCCGTCGGCGAACCCGTAAAGGTTGCTCCCGCCAGCGTGATTCCAGGCGGCAGACCGCCGCTCACAATGGTGAACTGATACGGGGCAACTCCGCCGGTTGCGGTAAGCACGCTTGAGTAGACTTGATTCAACTGGCCGTTCGGAAGCGCTGAAGTAGTCAGGGTAAGCGCTGTAGCATTGATCGCCAGAGAATAGTTCACTTCAACCGAATTGCTGGAACTATCGAGGGAACGGACGACAAAATTGAAGTTGCCAGCCTGCGTGGGAGTTCCTGTAAGAATCCCATTAAAATTCAGGTTCAGCCCCGGGGGTAATTGACCCGAAAGGATGAAGAACACGTAAGAAGGTGTACCACCGTCGGCAGTGATGCTGGCAGTGTAGGGCTGCCCGAGTTGGCCGGATGACAGAAAGGGAGTAGTGATCCGGAATCCGAAGGCATCGACAGTGATCGTGATCGTTTGCTGTGCCGTGTTGCCCAGTGCGTCCTGCACCCGGAACGTGACCTGATAAGAACCCGCCTGTGCCGGAATTCCGGAGATGCTGCCATTTGCACCCAGGCTCAGACCCTGAGGCATCGCTCCACTGACCACCGTGTACAGGTAAGGCGCCGTGCCGCCGCTGGCAGTCAGCGTTCCCGTATAGGTCTGATTCACCTTGGGGTTGGCCAGCGAAGTAGAAACAAAAGCAAGCGTGCTGCTATTCACAGTCAACGAGAATGGCGCCTGCGCCACTGCGCCCACCGCATCGATCACGCGAATTGAGAATTGATAAGTTCCGCTTGATGTTGCTGCGCCGCTGAACTGACCACTCGCGGCGAGCGTCAGACCTGGCGGCAACGCACCCGCCACTATGCTGAATGAATATGGCGCCTGCCCGCCGCTAGCTGTGATCGTACCGTTGTAGCTCTGGTTCAACACTGCATTCGGCAATCCCGCATTGCTCAGCAACAGCGTCAGTGAATTGATCACCAGGCTGAAATTCGCCGATGTCGTCGCGTTGTTCGCATCCCTGACCTGTATCGTCAGAGGGTAGCTACCCGAGACCGTCGGTGTCCCTGAGATCAGTCCATTACTGAATGTGACGCCCGCCGGCAAGACTCCACTCAACAGCGTAAAGGTATAAGGCGTCGTACCGCCAACTGCTGTCACCGTAGCCGAATATGCTGCTCCGACTTGGCCCGTCGAGAGCGGTGTCTGGTTCATCGCAAATTGCGCCGGCCCAACCGTGATCGACAAATTGCGCTCGGCGGAACTGTTGATTGCATCCGAAACACGCACTGTGAAATTCGAAGTGCCGAGCGCAGTCGGAGTACCCGAGATCACACCTCCACTCGAAAATGTCAGCCCGCCAGGCAATAGTCCGCCACTGATCGAAATCGAATAGGGCTGCACGCCGCCGGTAATGGCTACGTTCTGGCTATAGAACGTGCTCAGGCTTGCATTCGGAAGACTCGTGCTCGCCACACTCAAGACATTCGAATTGATGCGAATCGTGAAGTTCGAAATCGCCGAAGTGCCCAGCCCGTTGCTGTCGGTGACCCTGGCAAGAAAGCTGTAATCGCCCACGACATTCGGAGTGCCAAGAATGGTTCCATTGGAAGCAATCGTCAATCCATTAGGTAGATTCCCATTCCCTGAAACCAAATCCCAGACGTAGCCTGGTGTCCCGCCGACCGCGGTCAAGGTCGCGTTGTAGCCTAGGCCCACCTGTCCTTGCGGTAGCGAGGCCGTCGCAATCTGCAACCCGTTGGCATTAGTCACTACCAGCACAAGGGGAATATCGGAAAAAGTATTTGGATTGGAACTGTCTGTCACCCGCACCGAAAAGTTGTAGGTGCCCGCCGTCGCCGCCGAACCTGCCAGGAGGCCCGCGGTAGAAAGCGTGATACCGGTCGGCGTCACCCCACTCACCACGGCGAACGAGTACGGCGAAGTCCCGCCGATCGCTGCAAGCGCATTGCTATATGCCACACCTTGGCTTGCAGGCGCAAGCGACGAATTCGTTAACGTAATCGCGGAATACGCCGACAGTGACAGAGCCAGGAGGGTGAGGATGGAGGTGAGGGTCTTTGAAAATAGCATAAGGGTAAGTGGCAGCCTTCTGCCCTTCAGCATAGATCATTCGTTACCCTGTGATTTCAACCATGCGAAACTGTTTCACCTTTTCTTTGCTTGCCCTTACGCTCTGCGCGGCCGATCTAGAATCAGCTCTCGAAAAACGAATTGCCGCAGGTCCGGGCAAAGTCTTCCTGGCAGCTAAGAATCTGAAGACCGGACAATCCATTTCGATTCGCGGAAATGAAAAAGTCCGCACAGCCAGCACCATAAAACTGCCCGTCCTGATCGATGTCTACGCTCTCGCTTCCGAAGGCAAATTGAAGCTCGATGAACAACTGGTCATGCGCGAAGTAGACATCGTTTCAGGCTCCGGCGTGATTCGCGAATTGGCGGCTGGCACTACTCTCCCGCTAAAAGGCGTCGCCAACCTCATGATCGTCGTCAGCGACAACTCCGCCACCAACATGCTGATCGAACGAATCACCGCTGATTCTGTAAACGCACGCATGGATGCCCTCGGTCTAAAAGGCACACGGCTCATGCGGAAAGTCCGCGGCGACGGCACGCAGTTGAAACAAGCGCAAGGATGGTCAAAAGCGGGCCTTCTCGAAGAAAACAAAAAGTACGGCCTCGGCTCTTCCACTTCATTTGAAATGGCGCAGCTACTCGAAATGATCGAATCAGGCAAGCTACCCGGCAGCAAGGAAATGCTTGAGACCCTGAAGCGTCAACAAGACACGGACGGGATTGGCCGCAAGGTGCCAGGCCTCACGGTTGCAAACAAGTCGGGAGCACTTGACCACCTGCGCAGCGATGTCGGGATCGTCTACACCAAAGCCGGCCCCATAGCCATCGCTATCACCGTCGAAGATATTCCCGCTATCGACTATGGCTCTGACAATCCGGGCTTGATCCTGATCGCCGATCTCACCAGGCTGATCGTCGACGCCTTCATTAAATAGAACTCATCCGCGCAACCCAAGCGCCTTGTCCAGATTCGCCGACTGGTTATCCTTCTGCGCCATGCCCTCCAGGAAGTTGCGGATGAACTCATCCATATCGCCCTCGGCAGGCGCGCGAATCACGGTCCAGTCCAGGGCAATCGGAAGAATCACTTCATGTCCCTCATGTTGAAACGTGAATACTTGCTTATCGGAAGACAGCTTCCTCAACGCCACCCGGTGGAAGTCCAGATCCAGGTTCTGGCTGTCGAGCACAACCAGGCATTCGTCCCCATAAGGAGTAATGTCATACGCGACAGGCCAGCGCACCAGCAGGATCTGTATGACATGATCGAGCAGCTTGTTGGCAACCGCCGCACCATAGCGGTCACGCACGGCCTTCAACCTGCGTATGGCCAATATCGACAAAGCCGGGCCCGTCGAATGCTTGGGAGGCACCTTGGCTCTCAGCGTCGATACGCTACGGTGCAGCTGCGACAGGTGCTCTAGCATCGCCGACTGATTCTCCTGCTTCGCCTTACGCGCATGGAACAACTCCGACCTCAAACTCGTCAGGCAGGAGTCCAGATGTTGCCGCAATTGGTGTATGTCATCTAGCGTATGACCGGCCTGGAATTTGTCGCGGATATCATCCATCCGCCCCAGAAACTCTTCCTGGTTGCTGTTGCTGCCATGCAGGATCGTCGCCAGCGCACGAATGCTCGTCGCCAGATCGAACCCCACCGCATCGATGCTCTGCGCTAGATGCTCAAAGTAAACCTTCACCGCCCCGCAAGCCTTGCCGCTGGCCTCGACTACAGGCGCCTGGTCGCGGCTCTGCTCAGCGATTTCTGACAGTTCGTCGAGACTTTTAGACAGCTCAACATGGTTCAACCCCTTGGCCCGAATCAGATTTAACTTCAGAGCCTGTGTCAGCAGCGACAAGGCGCGGCTTTCAGATTTTGAGAGAGAACTCGATTTGGAGCTTTGGAAGAGGGAGATCATTCGCAGTATTACCTCGTCCCCTTATCGGCGAACCTGGAGCGTCTGATAGTGTTTTATAGACGTGGCAACCACAACTATCGCCCCAGATTCTCCCGCATCCAGCGCAATCACCGACACACGCCGCTGGACCATCCTAGGTCTGCTTTGCGTCGGCTTCATGGTCGCCTACTTCGATCGCGTCAATCTGTCGGTTGCCCTGGCCGACAAAGACGGCTTTCTCAGCTTCTTCCAACTCACCAATTCCGACCGTGGCCTCCTCAATAGCGCCTTCTTTTGGAGCTATGCGCTGCTGCAAATTCCGGCTGGCTGGATCGTTGATCGCTACGGAGTCAAATGGACTTACGCCGCCGGGTTCCTCCTCTGGAGCCTCACTAGCGCCGCTACCGCCTGGGTCGGCACCTTCCAAACCCTATTCATGTTACGCATCCTCCTTGGCGTCGGCGAAAGCGTCGTCACCCCAGCCGCTATGCGTTGGATCCGTTTTAACTTCGACGAACGCCGCCGCGGCACAGCAGTAGGCATCCTGATGGCAGCCGCCAAGGTCGGCCCCGCCCTCGGAAGCTTCATCGCGGTCAAACTTCTCTCCAGCGTCGGCTGGCAGATGATGTTCCTTACCATCGGCCTCGGCAGCATGCTCTGGTTGCTTCCCTGGTTGTTCCTGATGACCAACGACGACCGCGCACGCGAAAAAGAAGCCAAGCAAACTGCCGGTGGCAAAGACATCAGCTTCGGTACAGTCATGGCCAGCCCAGTCATCTGGGGAACCATCGTCGGCACTTTCTGCTACCAATACTTCGTCTACTTCGCCCTCACCTGGATGCCCGCCTATTTCAAGGAATCCTTCAAGATGTCGCTCAACGACAGCGGTGTCTTCACCGCTGCCAGCTTCCTTTGCATGGCAGTTGTAGCGACCCTCGCCGGCTTTGCCGCCGACGCAATGATCGGTAAAGGTTACGATGCCGTCGCCGTCCGCCGCGGCTTCACCATCGCCGGCTTCCTTACCGCAGGAGCTGGTCTGGTTGCAGCACTAAACACTCCCCCCGAAATCGCTCTCTGGATGGTCATCGCCTCGCTCGGCGGTCTCGGCCTCACCACCGCCAACTACTGGGCCCTCACCCAAACCCTCATCCCCGGCGCAGCCGTCGGTCGCATCGTCGGCGTACAAAACTGTGCCGCCAATGTGCCTGGAATCGTCGCGCCAATCCTCACCGGATGGCTGATCCAGACCACTGGCGGCTACCAGGGCGCAATCATCGCCGTGCTCATATTCCTGGGGCTCGGAGTTACGATGTATCTCACCGTCATCCAGCGCAAATACGCGCCCCAGGCCTAATTCCCTACTTCGCGGCCGGAAAGTAATTCAGGTTTGGCAGACTTCGATAGAGGGTCGTCTCCGTGTGCAGAATCATTGCCGAACGCTTTGCCATTGCAGCCTCATAAGCTGCCTTGCCCATCACCTTCTCAAGCGGCAACCCTTCATCGAGCACAGCCAGACTGTCCAGGCCCATAGCTGATACAAACATGTTCGCCGTCCGCCCGTACCGAACCCGGCTGTTCAGATACAGCTTGAAGCCGCTCTTCTTCGCCGCAGGACCGATCTCACTCTTGATCCACGCAAGGTAATCAAGCATCTTGTCCGGCTTCACAGTCGTGCGTAGCGTGCGGATGTACTTCGGCATCGCAGTCCGGTCCACCACCACACTCGCCTCCGGAATGATCTCGTCAATCACAGTCTCCTGTGCATCGGTGAGCCGGTTGACACGGCCACGAGCCGCTGCCACATCAGCGCTCATCTGACCGTCTCCCGCTTCCATATCGGCATACGACTTGTAATAGCGCACCAGGATCACTTCATTCGGCCCTGTTGTCGACTGCCACCAGGTCTGCCGCCGCGGATGCCCCATCTTCTGCATCGCAACCTTATCGGCCTCGACCGCAGCAGTGAAGTCAGCCATCATCCCGGGCTTCACTTGAAACCGCAGGATCCGGCGAAGGTTCCCGTCCTGTCCAAATCCAGGCGCCACGCTCAACCACAACGCCGCCAAAGCAAACATCCATTTCACTCGTGTCATTTCATTTCTCCTTTGTGTCTGTGTCTTACGGCAAATAACTCATGTCCGGCTGATGGCGATAAATCGTCACCACCGTGCTCAACACCATAGGTGCCCGCTTGGCCAGCAGCGCATCGTAAGCAACCTGCCCCATCACCTGCACCAGCGGCAGTGGCTTGTCGAACTCCGCCATGCTATCCATGCCCATGGCCGTTGAGACCGTAGTCGCTTCCCCTCCAAAGCGCGCCTCGGTTGCCAGAAACAGCTTGTCCTTGAACTTCTTCATATGCGGCGCAACATCGGTCTTGAGCAGCGCCTTATAGTCAGCCAACCGCTCCGGCTTCACCACCGTCCGCAACATGCGCACAAACGCCGGCACCGTGTTCATGTCCTTGCGCTGCGTCAACTCCGGGATTACCGCCTCAATCTCGGTCGACTGGCTCTCAATACACTTCCCAGCCCGTGCCCGCGCGTTCGCCACCTCAACACTCTTGGTTTGCGGCCCCGGCTCATCCATCTCGGCGTAGTTCTTGTAGTAGCGCACCAACACTACTTCCGACGGCCCCGATACCGTTGTCCACCAGGTCTGCCGGCCCGTGTACCCCATCTTCGTCAAAGCAGCCTTCTCAGCCTGAACCGCGGCGCGAAACTCCGCCAAGGATCCGCCCTTCAACTTCATCCGCGTCGCCCGTCTCACAGTCAATTCCTGCCCAAACCCAGGCGCCACGCTCAACACCAGCGCCGCCGTCATCGCCATCCACTTCAATCGTGTGTACATATCGTTCTCCTTAGGTAGCGGTCTTCGGGTAAGGCTTGGAACCCGCGATCCGTTCAATACACAGAGCGCAACCTACAACAAATGTCCGCCAAATCATAGCTATACTGTAAATACTTACACCTATGCGAAGCATCCTGCATTGGGACGGAGACGGCTTTTTCGCTTCTATCGAACAAGCCGCCGACAAACGCCTCCGCAACCGGCCCATCGCCGTCGGCGGGGCAAAACGCGGCGTCGTGCTCTCGGCCAGCCTCGAAGCAAAACGCTACGGAATCCGCCCCGGCACACCCATGCAGAAGGCCCGCCGCATGTGCCCCCCGCTCACTACCCTGCCCGCACATTTCGATCTCTACGAACAGTTCGGCGGGCAGATTCTGATGCTGTGCGAAGAACGTTCTCCCCTGGTCGAACCCTCAGGCGCAGGCGCGGCCTGGCTCGATCTTACCGGCACCGAATCGATCAACGGCCGCCCCCTCGACTACGCTCACGATCTCCGCAAGACAGTCGCCAACTGGCTCCGTGTCCCACTTAGCTTCGGCCTCGCAACAAACAAGACCGTCTCCCGCATCGCCGCCCGCATCCGCAAACCACACGCACCCTATGAAATCATGGCCGGCGGGGAAGCCGCCTTCCTCGCACCGCTGTCCTTGCGCTGGCTGCCCGGCATTTCCACCGAACACGCCGACACCCTCGAAGTAGCCGGCCTCACGCGCATTGGAGAACTCGCTGGCGCTCCACTCGACGCCACAGCGCTCATCCTAGGACGCAACGCCCTCAAACTGCAACGCCGCGCTCAGGGCATCGATGAGAGCCCGGTCGGTAAGCCCCGGCAATCGTCTGAACCCACCTGGCGCGAAGCAATCGAATTCCCCGAGGATGTCTGGGAAACCACACGCATCCATGCCGCTTTGCGCGCCCTGCTTGAGTCGCTCATGCAAGCCGTACGATCCGATCAGATGGAAGTCCGCAAGCTCACCCTCGGCCTCCGCTACACAGATCGCGAAGAATCCGAACGCAGCACCACCTTGCCCGAACCCACTTCGGTCGAGGCGGATTTCTATGGTCACCTCCCCGCCCTGCTCCAGCAGACCTGGGATCGACGCGTGCGCCTTCGCGCTCTGTGGCTAAAAGCATCGCGCTCTTATGCCCCCAGCCCGCAGATGTCACTGTTCGACGCCCCGCCCGCCAAACAGAATCGCGACAAGGAACAACGCCTGGCCGCCGCCATGGACAACCTCAAGAAGCACTTCGGCAATCAGGCTGTCCGTCGCGGCATGTCAGTGCTTACGCCGTAACAGAAAACTGTGTTGTCTTGAAGCTGAGACTCGAACTCTGCTGATAGGCAAAGCTGTAACTCTCAATGCTGCTCAGATTGTTGCTCGAACTCACTTGCTGTTGCGCGTGCTCCAGATCGCCGCCTCGAACACTTTGAATCCCACTCGATAACTTCGCTACCAGATCGGTGATGTCCTTCAGCTCTGCCTCGCTCAACTCACCCTCAAGACTCACCGACAACGACGAACTCTCGCGCGTCTCCACCTGGGTCTTCTCATAGCTGCCATCCGGACCGTACAGCTTGGCCTGGTCAATCTTCGAGCTCTGTTTGTTCTGAAACGAGATCGTCACCTTGTCTCCTTCAGCAGTGGTGAGTGTGAGCGAACCTTCTTCGCTCGAACGGCTACGCAGCTTCGTGCGCTCCGCTCCTCGTTGGCTATCCACAGCGCGCGTCGGCTCAGAGCGATGTCCCCGGCCAGACCTCTCACTCTCCGCCCGCTTTTCAGTAATGTGCGGACGAACGGCGCTAGCACCATCCGCTCGCGTGATCGACAAGTTACCTAAACCCATGTTTGAGTCCTTCCGAGATATCTCATCGGACCGATATGAAACATTCGTCGAAGAAATGTTTCATATCGGAGCTCTTCGCTATACTGACCGGATCATGCGACGCCTGTTTTTCCTGTCACCGATAATGCTGTTGGCCGATCTACTCAACGCACAAACCACCGCTCCCAAGTTTGTACCCGCCGATTTCAACCCCACCAACTATACTTCCCCAACCGGAGCCTTCCAGTTCCGTCCCCTCGGCCCCAAGTACGCAAAACACGACTACGACGCCTACATGAATTCCATCGCCCATTTGCAGAAGACGTTTACCTTCTAAACTTCCTGGCCACATTCCGCTCTCACCATGGCCGAAGCAATCAAGGACGTAGAAGGCGAAAAGGCGGGCTTTGACGTCCGCCTTAAATTCACCTACGCTGTTCTTCTCTGGACGAATCGAGCGAACTCGGTTGCGTCTATATCAGCTCAAGCAACAAAAAGGGCTAAGATGCCACCGTCCGCATGTGGGTCACTGAAAAGCAGTTCGCCGCAGGCCTCGAAGACAAACTTTTCACCGAAGTTCAGGCCTGGGTGAAAGCCAAATGGCCTTTCACCCAGGTCGCCTAATTGGCCGGGAATCAATCGCGAAGACTTCCGCAAGCTCGCCGGCAAACCAAAAAACTAGCCCGCCAACTACTCGCGCCAGTTCAGTTCGAAACGGCCGTTGTTGCCATTGCCACCCATCTGGACACTCCGCACGCGATTGCGTCCATCCGTAATGATCTCCATCACGCCCGTCACATCGTTGCCACTCATGTCAGCATAAATACGGTCGTTATCCACCCGCTGCACGCGCCCGCGTAGCGATACGGCGAGCGCGCCATCGGTCTGGAAAGTGGTCTCCACCATGCCATTCTGATTGATCTCCACCCGGCAGTTCTTCAACGTGGCGTTCGATCCACGGTCGTTGCGGAAGAAACCCTGCCCGCGTCCGCGGAAGTTCATCTTACGATTCCAACCCGTGTTGTTGTTGCCGTAATTATCGTTGTCGCGCCCACGGTTCCGGTTGTTGCCGTAATTATCGTTGTCGCGCCCACGGTTCCGGTTGTTGCCGAAACCACCGTTGTTCCGACCGTCCCCAAAAGTGCCGCTATTGGGATTATTCCCAAAGGTGTCATTATTGCGGCCGTCTCCGAATATACTGCCTGTATTTCCGTTGTTGTTTGTGTTGTCCCAAACGCCAGAGCCTCCACGCCACATCACATCAAACGTATAACCTTCTCTGCCGCCCTGACTGTCTTCAATTCGAATCACCGCGGGGCTCCTCCCGCCTGCCGACCGCATCATTTCCTGTTTGCCACGGCCATCTATGCCCTTAAACCGGAAGTCATTCGGCATCGCAGGCATATCCTGATTACATTCAAAACGACGGAACGTGGAAGGGCTGCCAGACAGTGTCCGAATCTGGGCGCGGTTTCCGAAGATCTCCACTTCGGCCAATCCGTCCACTTCGACTTCAATCGTGCATTTGCCATCCCCTCCGCCGCCAGTGCGCGTCGCGATCCGCGTATCTGTTATCTGCTGGGCGTACAAACCACCGGCCAACGTCATCAATACTAGTGTTTCGATCTTCATGGTGAAACCCTCTCTTAATAGCCTGAAAGCAACTGCTTAACTCTGGGCCAGTCGTCATCTGTATTCGAATAAAGCCGTCCGCACATATAATCCTTGCGGAAAACTCCCTCCAGAACTGCGCCTAACCATTCGACTGCCCGTTGAGACCTTCTGTTTCTCTCATCTGTCCGAAACTGAACACGGATCACCCCCAACACCTCAAACGCATACTCCAAAATCAGCCGTTTCGCCTCGCGGTTGAACCCCGTTCCCTGGAATTCTTTCGCTAACCGGCCCCGCCACCTTTTCCCTCAAACCATCAATTACGAACGGGTAGTCGATCCTCCGAGTCCTCAAATCAATCGCTTCATTAATCCACATGAGGAATTTTTCAGAATTCCCTAGAGATCCAGCCCGAAAATTGGTCTACAGATCCTCTTCCTGGGCCAGCCTTAAAAATTCTCCTAAGTCATTTATTTTCAAGGTAAAAAGCACCACCGAAGCGCTAGCCAAATTCGTCGGATGCCCGATCATGCGCTAAGAGGAACATCTTAGATTTATGAAACAGAATTCACTTGACACCCTCATACGCCTTAGACAATAATTAGGGTGCAACTTAGGACTTTCGTTCTAAGTAATTTTGCTGGAGACATAATCACATGTTCATCATCCCCATCGTGATCGACCCTAACGCGGACTTCTAAATTTCAGTCAGCAGTTTCGGACCGGAAAAATCTGGGCCACTGTGATTCTCAAAGACTTTAGGTCTATAATGAGGAACCGGTGGCTCAACTTATTTTTGAAGCCGTTACCAAATATGGTCCCTTGCTCGCCTTGCTTTTTCAGGCCGCCGTCCTTTTCCGTTTCATCGATTCCCGCAACCGCGATTACCCTCTGGCGATCCTTTTTTCTTTCGTTCTCTTTCTCCTCACCACAGCCGGATACTTTTTTGACAGCATTGGTCGCGTCCTGCCCGTCGCCGCCGCGCTGGCCGTGAAGCAGAATTTCATTGAGGCCTACTATGGCGGCGACCTGTTCATGCACATCCTTTTGCTTGCTCTCATGCTGCAGCTCATCCGCAAGACTCTGAAGGGCCTCGAGCTCGAATCACGCGTTATCTACCTCCTCGCCGCACTTTCCGTCCTGGTTGCCGTTTGCGCCTTCGTCTGGTTCGGAGCCGAATTCAACGGCCTCACCCTGCTTAAGACTCGTCAGGTAGTCAGCTTCTGGATGGTCTTGCTCAACCTCTACTGGTGGACCCTGCTCATCCGCAAACGCCAACTCGACCGTCGTGTTCTCCTCTTAAGCGCAGGCGTGGGGCTGATGATGACCGGCCAGGTAATCGGCGATGGTCTCGCCGCATTCGCCGGAACCGACCGCTTCATTTCCCTGCTGGCGGCACTCATCATGTACGCCACTCACTTCGCCTGCTTATACGCCTGGTTCAACGCTTTCCGTCCAGGCTACGCCATTGTTCCTTCCCCGGCACGGGCCTAAAACCTCGATTCATCTTTGACCTAGAGTTTTCAACTCGATAGACTGTACGTTGAGGTTTGTCTCCACGTATGTCTACAGAATCTTTAAACCGCCGCTACTTTCTGATGAGCGCAGGCGCCCTGAGCGCGTCCAAAGCTTTCGCCGCCGCCAAGCCCGGATCGGGCCGCGTTGTTGGCGCCAATGACCGTATCAATGTTGCCGTAATTGGCACCGGCGGCCGCGGCTACTATGTTGCCCGCGAATTCGACAAGGCCGGCAAGGGCGATTCCAATGCCCAAATCGTTGGCGTCTGCGATGTCTACCAGAAGCGCGTCAACCGTGGCAAAGAAACCTTCAAGTGCGATGGAACCCTCGACTACCGCGAGATCCTGAACCGTTCCGATGTCGACGCCGTCATCGTCGCCACCCCCGACCACTGGCATGCCACCATTGCTCTCGAAGCCATGGACAAGGGCAAGGACGTCTACCTCGAAAAGCCGATGTGCCACACGGTCGACGAAGCCCGCCGCCTCACTGAAACCGTCAAGGAAACCAAGCGCGTCCTTCAGGTCGGCTCACAGACCACCTCAGGCGACCAGTGGGCCCAGGCCCGCAAAGTCATCGGCGAAGGCATGCTCGGCAAGATAATCATGTCGCAGGGCAGCTACCACCGCAATTCTGTCGAAGGCGAATGGAACTGGCCCATCGACGCCGGCGCAGGCCCGGACGGCAAAGGCGAGAACTTCATCGACTGGAAGATGTGGCTCGGCCCCGCGCAGAAGCGCGATTGGGCCAAGGAAATGGGTCAGGACCGCTTCTTCCGCTTCCGCAAGTTCTGGGACTATTCCGGCGGCATCGCAACCGACCTTTACTATCACGTAGTCGCGCCGATGAACATCGTCTGGGGCGAACCGCAATTCCCCCACAAGGTAGTCTCCGGCGGCGGCATCTATTCCTTCGACAAGCTGCCTGAGGATCCAACCAAGCCCGACCGCGAAGTGCCCGACACCTTCAGCCTGATTGGCGAATACCCCAAGGGCCACTCGCTCGTACTCAGCGCCTCAATGGCCAACTCGCAACACATCCCTGGCCTGATCCGCGGCCACGGCGCTACGCTAACGATGGTCGAGCACGGCCGCTTTGAAGGCTTCTCGCCTTTCCTCACTCTCAAGGCTGAAAAGTCACGCGGCAAGTTCATCGTTCCCGAACTCGAAGACAAGTTCAAGGGCGAAACCGAGATCAAGATCCCAGTCAAAGAAAACAACACCATGCAAGCGCACGTGGGCAACTTCCTGAGCTGCATGAGAACCCGACAGAAGCCACAGCTCGATGTCGAGACCGGAGCACGCGCCCAGGTCCTGATCACCATGGCGGTGAAGAGCTTCCGCGAAGGCAAAGTCATGTACTTCGACGAAAAGACCTGGAAGGTTTCCGACAAACCCACCAAGGCTTAATCCACCAGCCTGTCACTCATGCATGGAAGGCTGTCCCAGAAAAGTCCTTGCCGTCAGAGGGCCATGGCAAGGACGGCCTGAACAGCACCGGACAGCCGTGAATAACGTAATTGTCACGCATATCGAGGATATTCAGGTATGCCTGCATCTTGAACTCTTCTCCTTCCCGGCGATATAAAGCGTACCGGATCCCATCGGTCACGATCAGCCTGTCACAGCCGGTCCGTCCTGGCCTCAACGCATATTTCGCGGGCTTGTCCTTTCGCACGGAAAACTGAGCGGCCAAGAAACTTCGCCTCGACGACGCAGGCGAGATTCGCATCTATAGAGGGCATACCACGAAATAGAGCGATGTCCACGCAGTTCCACTCAACGGCGGCGGTTTGTTGCGACCATCCCAAGGACAGCAAAAAAGGATTGACTAGATAACACACTGTCTCTTGCTCTGAAGGTCTCCCCGCCGGCCGCTTGGTTTCGTTTGAGTACCACTCAGCAATTCGTTGAAGCGATGCAAGAGTTGCCGTCAGCCTATCAACATACTCGCTAGCCCGACTTTCGCAGTTGAGCCGATTCGAGTCAGCTAAGGTTATTAGAATCAGTAAAGGGATGCCGTAGGTCTTCACCACAAGAGTGAATCAACCTGCGACGGGGAGCGCA
>Ga0163144_10002772_pt1 | contig 40110 bp, 36 predicted proteins | sample OliLak19BULKMAT1_FD_123175 | JGI IMG/M metagenome (GOLD analysis project Ga0163144, IMG submission 123175) | Freshwater microbial mat bacterial communities from Lake Vanda, McMurdo Dry Valleys, Antarctica - Oligotrophic Lake LV.19.BULKMAT1 | ecosystem: Environmental > Aquatic > Freshwater >...
AGCGTCAAAAGACCACTATCCATTAAAACAAGGATTAAGACTTGACCCAATGTTATCTTTCCTTGGTCGTTTTGGGCGTCAAAAGACCACTATCCATTAAAACAAGGATTAAGACCTGTACGGCGCTTGGTCATACGGAATAATGATCCTCCCAGTCAAAAGACCACTATCCATTAAAACAAGGATTAAGACCCCAAAGTCAACTTCCCATCGTCGTTTCTTGCGTCTGTCAAAAGACCACTATCCATTAAAACAAGGATTAAGACACCGCCGTAGCTAAATTTATTTTAGCACCTAAACTTATATTTGTCAGCTTAAACTTAAACATATCGATATGCCCGCAGATTTAAGTATTGTTTCGCAATCTGGATACGTTACTATCCAAACTGAAACTGGGACTCAAACCTATAAATTAGCAAGTTTTTGGGATAGGTTATTAGCTAGATTACTCGATGGTTTGATTATAATAATTCCTTCTTCTTTTGGTCCTTTAGTTGCCGGTTGGTTGTATTGGAGCTTAATGCAATCTGGTAGTAAACAGGCTACAGTTGGGCAATCGGCATTAAATATTCAAATTATCAGTTTAAACGGTTTGCCAGTTGACTTTGGTCAGGCAACGGGCAGATTTTTCGCCAACTTACTAAATATCCTTACCCTATTTATTGGCTATCTGCTATTCTTCTTTAATCCGAAACGTCAATGCCTACACGACCAATTAGCTGGTACTGTTGTGGTAAAAACTGGCTTAATTATGCCCCCTCAAGAAAATTTTCACTTCAATACTAATAGCTAAATAAGAGAATATTTTCTTGTTTATAGAGTATTTTCAGGCTATGCGCCCATCTTCTTTCTCCCCCACATCGATTATATAATGGCTCTGTTTCATTGCAAGCATTTATATAACTTCGCATTCCGATTTTTTACATCCAATGGAGATTAACATTACACTGCCAGACGGGCAGGTCAGACAATATGCAGCAGGGACTTCAGGCTTAGACATAGCAAAGTCCATCAGTCAGGGCTTGGCTCGTGTTGCTGTAGGCATCAAGGTAAACGGAGAGGTGTGGGACCTAAGTCGACCCATATATAATGATGCTGCAATAGAACTGTTGACCTGGGATAATGACGAGGGCAAAAAAGTAATGTGGCACAGCAGCGCCCACCTATTGGCAGAGGCTCTTGAGCAGATATACCCAGGGGTTAAATTTGGTATTGGTCCAGCAGTTACTAATGGCTTTTACTACGATGTTGATCTGGGCGACCATAAATTAGGCGAAGCTGACCTAATAGTGGTTGAGAAAAAAATGAAGGAACTAGCTGCTAAAAAGTCAGAATTCATAAGGTCAGAAGTAAGTAAAGCTGAGGCACTAGAATACTTTACTGATAAACAGGACCCCTATAAACTAGAGCTAATTAACGACCTGAATGATGGTGAAATTACATTTTATCAGCAGGGCGAATTTACAGACTTATGTAGAGGACCACATTTGCCTGATACCAGCTTTATCAAGGCCATTAAGCTGATGAGCATAGCGGGTGCATTCTGGCGTGGCGATGAAAAGAATAAACAATTGACCAGAATTTATGGGATTACATTTCCGAAACAAAGTCAATTAGATGAATATCTACACAATTTAGAAGAAGCAAAGAAACGTGACCACCGTAAATTGGGTAAAGAACTAGACCTATTTACATTTAGTGAGCGTGTGGGTATGGGGCTAGTACTTTGGATGCCAAGAGGGGCAGCAGTCAGAGATAGGCTGGAGCAATTTATGCGTCGATCTCAGGTTAAGGCAGGCTATCTACCCGTAATTACTCCACACATAGGCAGTAAGGAACTATACATAACCAGTGGACACTATCAGAAATATGGTAAGGATAGTTTTCAACCCATTGCAACCCCTAATGAGGGTGAAGAGTATTTCTTAAAACCAATGAACTGCCCACACCATTGTGAAATATACAAGGCAAGACCAAGAAGCTATAAAGACCTACCATTACGTTTTGCAGAGTTTGGTACTGTATATAGATATGAGCAAAGTGGAGAGCTACACGGTTTAACACGAGTACGTGGCTTTACCCAAGACGATGCCCACCTATTCTGCAGACCAGACCAAGTAGAGGAAGAATTTAAAAAGGTAATAGACTTAGTCATTTATACATTAGAGCGTTTAGGCTTTGCAGAATACACTGCCCAAATTAGCCTAAGAGATAAAGAAGACCGCAGCAAATACATAGGTTCAGATGAAAACTGGGAGAAATCTGAAAATGCCATTATAAACGCTTGTGCAGATAAAGGCCTGAAAACCATAACCGAATATGGCGAAGCCGCATTCTATGGACCAAAGCTAGACTTTATGGTGAAAGATGTATTGGGACGCAGCTGGCAATTGGGCACCATACAGGTTGACTATAATTTACCAGAACGATTCGAACTAGAATATACAGGTAGTGATAACCTAAAGCATAGACCAGTAATGATACATAGAGCACCATTTGGTAGCCTAGAGCGATTTATGGCCATACTAATAGAACAAACTGGGGGAGATTTCCCAATTTGGTTAGCGCCAGAGCAGGCTATAATTTTGGTGGTAACAGATGCTATATTAAATTTTGCAAAAGATGTACAGAATTCGCTGAATATTACCGAAATTCGCACGGCTATTGACGATCGTAATGAAAAGATCGGCAGGAAAATACGAGATGCCGAAATGTTGAAGTATCCGTATATGCTAATAATAGGTGAAAAGGAAGCGCAAGACGGTACAGTATCTGTACGCAAGCGTAAAGTAGGAGACCTAGGTAGTATGACTGTCGAAGCATTTCAAGCAATGGTCACAGCAGAGATTAATGAAATGTTGGCGTAATTGTTTTTATTATCACTTGATAATAGAATGATTTCCAAAACATTTATGTATTTTGACCACTTAATAGTAAGATAACTTTAATAAAATAATAAGCGTCTGAGAAAACCACAAAGGCCGGCCCCGCCAATAAACCGAGAGCCGGAATATAGAATTAACGGGGAAATAACCGCACAACAAGTTAGGCTGGTTGGTGAAAACATTGAAGTGGGGGTTTATCCACTACAACAGGCCTTGCAAATGGCCCACGAACAGCAACTTGACTTGGTTGAAATTAGCAGACAGGAAGTTCCCGTCTGCCGTATAGTCGGTTATAGCAAATTCCTGTATAGCCAAAAAAAGAAGCAAAAAGAAATGAAGGCTTCTCAAGTGAAACAACTGCAAAAAGAAGTTCGCTTTGGTCCAAATACGGACGACCACGATTTCGATTTTAAATTGAAACACGCCCGTAAGTTTTTAGAAGAAGGTAATAAAGTACGTGCCTATGTTCACTTTAGAGGACGTGCCATAGTATATAAAGAAAGAGGTGAGCTGTTGTTAAATAGATTTGCAGAGGCATTAGAAGATTTAGGCAAGCTGGAAAAAGCACCAATGTTAGAGGGGAAAAGGATGTTTATCCTGATTAACCCAAAAGGTAAAAAGTAACTGAGTATCAATATAAATTAACACACAAAAGAGTAGCAATTATGCCGAAGCAAAAGAAAAACTCGAGTGCTAAGAAGCGTTTTAAGCTGACCAGCACAGGTAAAATAAAGCGTAAACACGCATTTAAGAACCACATATTGACTAAAAAGTCAAAAGCTAGAAAAAAACGTCTGGTTAAATTCGCAATAGTTGATCCAACTAATGAGGGTAGCATCAAACGTTTATTAGGTTTAGGTAAATAGTCTAATTCCCAACTAAATACCACTGTATGGGTACACATACAGCGGCTACTTGCCATTGCGTTTAACAGTGCAAACCCAGGGGTCGTAAAACTTCAAATTTTATTAATTAACAAAAAAGTAAACTGTTAAAACACTATGCCACGCGCAACCAATAACCCCGCAGCCCGGGCCAGAAGAAAAAAGGTCTTAAATCAGACCAAAGGATACTGGGGACGTAGAAAAAACGTATTCTCAGTAGCCAAAAATGCTTTAGAAAAAGGTCTAGTATATGCATACCGTGACCGTAAAACTAAAAAGAGAAACTTCCGTGCATTATGGATTCAGCGTATCAACGCTGCAGCCCGTGAACACGGTATGAGTTATAGTCAATTTATGGGTGCTATTCACGCTAACAATATCGAACTAAACCGTAAGGTATTAGCCGACCTAGCATTGAACAACCCTGACGCTTTTGAAACAATAATTAATAGCGTAAAAGCGAAATAACATTTTAATCAAGATACTCAGCTTATTAAAAAAGCCCTACTGCAATTTGCGATAGGGCTTTTTTATTGACCAATTGTTTTCTGTTACTTCTCATTCATTTCTTTCATATCATTGCCCATTATAGGCCTTACCTCATTGTATATCAACGCATATTTAGACTTAGGTGGTGTAATTACATACTGTATGGTGTAACTATCAGTTTCTGAATTATAAGACGAATTTGTACTAGCAACTATCTTATATTTCTTGTCCTTTAATATATAAGTATTATATACACCCTCACTTATGTAATTATAAGCACCAGAATATACCTTACCACTGTGGCTTAGTATAAAAGTCATATTATCACTATTCATCACCAAGCTATCAGATGCTGAAATCTTAACCTTATCAGTTACATCGCTCAACACAGGCTTATAGGTCAATATAGAGTTAATGACAATTGGACTAATCATTGACGAATCAGACAAACCGGCTGAATCCACGGCAGTTACAGTATATGGCCTATCAACTTCCCAATTAATTACAACTTTTTTATTTTTTAAGTCTTGAAAAGCAAACCTGGAGTCTGATATACCTACGATATTATAATTTAAAGACTTATTGCCATAATTCATTTCTAATTCATTTTTAGCATTCAGCTTCCAAGTACCAACTGTATCTAAATAAACCAACTCTCCGCCTTCTTTCAATATGACCAATTCATTAGTAGGCTTTTCTACTTGTTCTATATAACCTTCATTATACTCTTCTGTTTTTGTTATATTAAATCTATTTGTAAGGGTCTTTTGAAGTGTATCGTGCATATTCACTTTAACTGTAGTCTTTTCTAAAACGGCACTCCTCTCAACATTATTTATATCAAAGGAAGCTTCTATATTTTTGTCCTTTAATGTCGTAATTCGAACAGCATACATTAATAAATGGATATACAAATTTGTTGGATTACTACTCAGATTATAAGGATAAAATGTAATTCCACCCGCACCGTCATTCTGTAACATTAAGTAATTATTAGAAAAAGTAATACTAATCTTACCCATTTCTTCAATTTCTTCTTTACTTTCTTTCCGATCCTCTTGTATTTTAGTAATACGCCAATTTCCTTGCAATTTCTTGTTGGCTTGATCTAGTGTCATTACTTGGGCATTCAATTTGGCACCGAGAAATAATAGAATTGCGAAACTTAAATTTTTTAGCAGATGCTTAGTCTTCATATAAAATATTTACTCAAAAATAGGCGAATAATAATAAAATATTACACCAATATTGAGTGAATTAAAGATTTTGTATATTCTTGCTGTGGTGTAAAAAACACCTTATCTGCCTCTCCATATTCAACTATTTCGCCTTGCTTCATTACGGCAATATGATCACTCATAAATCTCACCACACCCATATCGTGACTGATGAAAATGTAGGTTAAACTCAAACGCTCCTTCAATTCATTTAACAGATTTAGTACCTGAGCTTGTACACTTACGTCTAGCGCAGATACACTTTCATCGCAAATAATGAAATCTGGTTGCACTGCTAATGCTCTAGCTATGCAAATTCTTTGTCGTTGCCCTCCACTAAACTCGTGCGGATATTTTTGCATTGCACTGGCTGGTATGCCAACTTGATTTAGCAATTCAACAGCAGCAGCCCGCCTTCCCAGTTTATTGTGATGTAGATTATGTACCAACATCGGCTCTGTAATGGCGTAACCCACAGTTAATTTTGGATTTAGGCTACTGTACGGGTCTTGAAATATGATTTGCATTCGTTTGCGCATAGCCTTTAAGTGCCTCCCATCTAGGCTAGCAACGTCATTTTTATCAAACAATATTGTTCCTGCACTTGGCTCTACCAGTCTTATTATGCTTCTACCTAATGTCGTTTTACCACAGCCACTTTCACCTACTAGTCCCAGTACTTCCCCGCGCTTTACTTGTACGCTTACATTATTTACAGCATTTACTATGTGCTTACCTTGTTTATAGTTTACAGTTAGCCCCTGCACTACTAGTATTGGTTCATTAGACTTAGGTTGTACATTCTGTTCTATTACAGTCAATTCCAGCCACATTTCTTCTATTCCTTTGCCTGTGTTTATTAATTCACCCTCTGGTGTTGTGTGCATAAAGTCGGCTACTATCGGCAACCTTCTTAGCTTTATATTAATCGGTGGCCGGCAGGCCAATAAGGCTTGAGTGTAAGGATGTTTTGGGTGATGAAGTATGTCATTTACAGTGCCATATTCTAGCATTTTGCCCCCGTACATTACCGCTACATCATCAGCTACTTCTGCTATTACGCCTAGATCGTGGGTTATAAATATCATACTCATTCCCATTTCGGCTTGCAGTTGTTTTAGCAGGTCAATTATGCTGCGTTGAACCGTTACATCAAGTGCAGTTGTCGGCTCATCAGCTATTAATACATCTGGTTTACAGCTTATCGCCATAGCAATCATAATTCGTTGCTTTTGCCCTCCACTTAGTTGGTGTGGGTATCTGCCCATTATTTGCTCAGGGTTGGGCAGTCGTACTTGCTCTAATATCTTAACGGCTTCGGTAAATGCTTGAGATTTTCTATAGCCCAAATGCTTCATCATAGGTTCCATAACTTGGTAACCTACAGTCATTATTGGGTTTAGGCTGGTCATCGACTCTTGAAAAATCATTGCGATACGTCGCCCTCTGATATTTCTAATTTTAGAATCGCTAAGCCCTAATATAGAAATTGACTCACTTTCGCTATTTAGGGTAATTCCAGTAGCCTCTACTTTTGCAGGCGGGGTAGGTAATAGGCGCATAATGGCTAAACTGCTCACACTTTTCCCACTGCCACTCTCTCCTACTATTCCAAGAGTTTTCCCCTGATGCAAATCATAACTAATATGGTCAACAGCCTTGTGAAAACCCTGCTTAGACCCAAAGCTTACGCTTAAATTTTGTACCGATAATATGGTGAAAGACCCCTCCATTTGAACAAATATAGAGCGTCAAAATATTGAAAATCCTTAAATCTCACTTTTACCTAGTTTATGTGCAGATTCATTAGGTATTTCGCAACTTTTCCACACATTCCACATTTAAAATACGAAACAAGCCAAATTAATTTACATCATATCACAGCAGGATGGCTACTTATATTTGTAATGAATATATGCAGCAGCCTAAAAATAACATTATTGCTTTTCTGCTTTTTGTGGGATTGGTATTAAGCTGTGCTTTGTTATTGTTTTCATTATATCCCACAGATGAATTGTTCTTGGCAATCAATTCTATCCATACCAGTTGGTTAGATGTTTTAATGCCCTACATTACTATTCTAGGTGATGGCACTACGGCTATTGTATTGGGAATAATACTGTTATTAATTATTAAAGATAAAAGATTAGGTATAGGAATATTATTAGCCTATGCATTATCTGGCATTACAGTTCAACTGCTAAAGCGAATGGTATTTACAAATCATCAGCGCCCTTGGGTGCAGTATCAATTAAGCCCTGACCTCCACACCGTTATGGGCTATCAGCTGTACTCTAACAATAGTTTTCCCAGTGGGCATACCACTACAGCATTTGTAGTTGCAGGCTTACTCATCTTAATCTATAATAAGTCTTGGCTTAATGCATTGCTCGCAGTATTGGCTGTAGCAGTTGCTTGGAGTAGGATATACCTAGCGCAACACTATTTCACCGATGTATTTGCAGGCTTTGTATTGGGATGTTTGTTTGCTTTTATAGTGTATTACGGGCTTTATATACATCAAAACAGATTTGCTAATTACCTTCGTTATTTTAAACGCAAGCAAAAGTCATAATTCCCATCAGTTGATATGAGTCTCAGAAGTTTCTTAATCATAGTTATACTTGGCTCATTGTTATTCATTCCATTTCTGGATTGGGTCCATTTATTTGATTGGGACGAAATCAATTTCGCAGAGTCAGCTAGAGAAATGCTAGTAACTGGGAATTACTCTAGAGTTCAGATAAATTTTCAACCCTTTTGGGAAAAGCCACCTTTGTTCATCTGGCTGCAGGCTGGGTCAATGTGGATATTTGGAGTAAATGAGTTCGCCGCTAGGTTGCCAAATGCGTTAGCTGGCATACTTACTTTACTTATTTTGTATTATATCGGTTTCAGACAAATAGACAGGCCATTCGCTAGGCTTTGGGTTTTGTGTTACATAGGCTCGTTATTACCATTCTTCTACTTCAAGTCAGGCATTATAGATCCTTTATTTAATCTATTCATATTTCTAGGCATATTCCAATTTAGCAGACTTACTAACCTAAAAAACACATTAGAGAGTCGCAGATTGGGCATCAGCGCTTTAGCTGGATTATTTATAGGCTTGGCTATTTTAACTAAGGGTCCGGTTGCTATGTTAGACGCAATCTTGTGTCTGCTTATGTTTTGGATTATCAATAGGTTTAGACCTTTCCTTAGGTTCCAATATCTATTCTTGTTTTTCCTAGTGTCCGGTTTGGTAAGTTGTATTTGGTTTTTACCGGAAACTATAGCCAATGGTCCTTGGTTTATTCAGACATTTATAGAATATCAAATTAGGCTATTTACCACCGGCGACGCCGGGCACGGGCAGCCCTTCTGGTATCATTGGGTAGTATTATTGATTGGGGTATTTCCTGCATCTATTTTCATATTCCCAGCCTTTAAAAACGAACTTTCAGACAAGTACGAAGCTAGAAATATGCGGCTTTGGTTCACCATATTGTTATTGGTGCACTTGATATTATTTAGCATTGTTAAGACCAAGATAGTACATTACAGTTCTCTATGCTATTTCCCTATTACCTATTTAGCAGCCTATACCCTGCATAAAATACTAAATAGAGGTGTAAAATTCAATCAAGCCGGGCTTTGGATTCCAATGCTGTTTCTAGGGTTCATTCTAACATTGGCATTTACAGCAATTCCGCTAGTGGGTATGAATATCAACTGGATTAAGCCCTTGTTACACGATGAATATAGTTTGGCTGCCATTCAGGTGTCAGTTCCATTCTATTGGTATCACTTTATACCTGGTTGTTTATTCTTTTTGGTATTGCTGGTATCTTCGGTATTGCTATTCCAGTCAAGAACCAGATATGTAGGCGTTCACGTTTTATTGTTAGGTATGGCTGGTGTGTATTTTACGACTATGTTATTAATTCCCGAGCGAATAGAGAAATTTTCCCAAGCAGCAGCTGTAAATTTTATAGAAATACAATCTAAAAAGGAAGATTGCTACATAGAAGTAATTGGCTATAAAAGCTATGCACAATATTTCTACTCAAATAAACAGGCTTCGGCAGATTCAATTCAGCCAGATGTTTACACTTTACTAAGCAAACCGCTTAGTAAACCTCTATACGTAATTACTAAGGTAAATAGACTTGAAGATGTTAAGAAAAATCATCCAAACTTAAAGGTATTAGGCTCAAAAGCTGGTTTCGTATTCTTACAAAAAGTAGAGAAAAATTAAGGTTTCCTAATCTTAATTTTCAATCCAATTTTCAAATCTTGGGCTACTTTTAACCCATTATCATTCTTTAAATCTTCTACTTTTATTCCGAATTTTTGGCTTAGATTCCAGAATGTATCTCCCCTTTTTACAACATAACTTGTGTATTGCAGTTCATTTTTATCTTCATCGTTAACTTCTTCTTTTTTTTGCGTGTTTTGTACCTTTTGTAGCTCTTTTTTTTGTGTAGTACTTTCGTTTGGACTTTTTTTTTGGACTGTTGTTCCCGTCTTTTTTATAGGTGCTGCTACTAGAGTTTTATCCCCCGGATTAGCGTTATCTACATTTCCTGTTTCATTTTTACCAATAAAATCTGGCTCTATTTGGCTTAGTCGCTTTTTTTGCAACTGAGTCATTTTATTAATCTTATTATAGTACTCAGTTTGATTAGCTGGTATATAAACGATTAGCCTTTGTCCGCGTAGCAATTGATTTTTCCTTAGTTTATTCCAACGTCTTATATCACTCACAGAAACATCATACACGTCAGCCAAAATACCAATATTGTCTCCGCTCTTTACCAGATAGGTAATTCTCTTTTTATCTGCTGTATTGGTTAAAGTAGCTGTTGCTGTCGGCTTTGTCCTTCTAATGGGTGTAATTGAGTTTCTGTCAAAGTTTGCACCTATATCTTCTGGTAATTGACCAGCATATTTTGCATATAGTGAATCACTTAAAGAAACGAACAGGCTTGCGCTTTTAATTGGTAATACCAAAGTATAGCTTTTACCACGACCAGGGATAATACCCATTTTATATTGTGGATTTAAGTCTTTTAACAAATCCATTGAAATGTCTAATCCATTTGACAGTACCTTAAAGTTTATATCTCTATTTACCATAACCGTATCAGTCAGCGTAGGTAGAGAAATCTCAACAGGATAAAGATTATGTTCTTGGTGATAGGTAAACACATAGGTAGCTGCTATAAATGCAGGTACATATCCTCTAGTTTCAATTGGTAAATATCTGTAAATCTCCCAAAATGTACGTTTACCACCACTTCTTCTTATCGCTTTGTTTACATTTCCAGGCCCACAGTTATATGCTGCGATAGCTAAAAACCAATCACCAAATAGATTATGTAAATCTCTTAAATATTTGGCTGCTGCTTCTGTAGATTTTACTGGGTCTTTCCTTAGGTCAACGTAGCTATTTACCTTTAGGTCATACATTTTACCGGTAGAGTACATAAACTGCCATAGACCTGTAGCACCCACTACACTCACAGCTCTGGTATTTAGAGCACTCTCTACTATAGATAAATACTTTATCTCAACGGGCATTTTATACCTGTCAAATATTTCCTCCATTATTGGGAAATAGTATTCACTTATACCAAGCATTTTCTCTACTTGTGCACGCTTTCTATAAGCGTATAGATCTATATAAGCTTTTACAGTACTGTTATAGGTAAATGGCAGCGGGCTTTCTATCATTCGCAGGCGCTCTGCATATACGCTGTCTGTAAATTGTGGTATTTCACCTTCCTTGTATCCTCTTACATTTTGGGCACGTTTGGTTTTTGCACTTGCGTTTCCTTTTACATACCACAACACCAACAAACTGTCCAGGTTATCAAGAATGGGTTTTGTGCGCTTTACGGCTTCCTTAGCCTCTGGCTCGGTAATTACCTTGCCGTCTTTGTCTTGCGCTAGTGCTTTATGACTATTCAATATTGCCAAACTGGTAATAATACCAAATGCCAAGCTTATTGATGTTTTGATTTTCATTTTAATCATTCTCTTCATTTTTTTTAAAGTCATTTAAGACCATTTTAGAGAAACTTAAGAGCTCATCTTCTTTAAAAAAATCACCCATTACCTGCAAGCCAAATGGTAAACCATTACTATGTCGCCATAATGGCAACGATATAGAAGGGTTTCCAGCCAAAACGCTTTGGATGGTAAATATATCAGCCAAATACATTTGGATTGGGTCGTGCATATTTTCACCTATAGCAAATGGGGTGCTTGGTGCAGTTGGTAACATAATAAAATCGTACTCCTTTAGCATTTGCTCGGTATATTCCTTCACTAAGCGTCTTACCTGCATTGCTTTACCATAATAGGCATTATAGTATCCCTCACTTAATACAAAAGTGCCTAACATTATTCTACGTTTCACTTCCTTGCCAAAACCGTCGCTTCGAGACATATTTATTACTTCCTCTAGGTTCTTAGCCTCAGGACTTCTATAGCCGTATGTCATACCAGCATATCTGCTCAAGTTGCTACTAGCTTCTGCTGTTGATAGTACCTGATATATCGGCACCATAACGTCTAACCAAGGGAAGGATACTTTATTTACAGTATGTCCAGCTGCGATTAAATCAAATTCTAATTGAGTAAATGCTGATTTAATCTCTGGGTCAAGACCCTCAGCTTGCACGCATTCGCTAAGTATGGCAATGTTATATTGACCTTTATTTGTACTTAGTTTGCTGTATTCTGGTACAGGGCGGTGGCTTACTGTTGCATCTTCTTCATCTCCACCTGCCATTACCTCTAGTGTTATCGCCGCATCATACACATTATTAGCCAATGGGCCAATTTGATCCATACTGCTAGCAAATGCAAATAATCCATATCTACTTACTCGGCTATATGTTGGTCTAATACCTACTAGGTCGCAAAACGATGCTGGCTGTCTAATGCTGCCGCCAGTATCACTACCTAGGGCAACGTGACATAAACCTGCCGCAACTGCTACAGCGCTACCACCACTACTACCTCCAGGTACTTTACTATTATTCTCTGGGTGCAATACATTGCCGTGAACGCTGGTTTCATTGCTGCTACCCATAGCAAATTGGTCACAATTGGCTCTACCGATAAATATTGCATCCTCTGCCAATAACTTCTTTACTACAGTTGCATCATATTGAGATACAAAGCCTTCTAATATTTTGCTGCCGCCATTTACCTCGTGCCTATTGTAACATATATTATCCTTAATGGCGATTACCATTCCAGCCAGCTTGCCAGAAGTCCCTGCTTTTATTTTTTCATCAATTGCTTTAGCTTTTAGTATAGCTTCATCTGAATAGACTTCTATTATGGCGTTTAAGTGTTTTTGTTCTTCAATATTTTTTAGAAATTCAGCGACCTCTTCTTGCACAGTTCTATTCCCTGCCTGTATTTCTTTCTGTAAATTTTGAAATGTTCTTCTAATCACAATATAAGTTTAGAGATATGTGTAGCACAGATCTTATGTATGAAATATAAGAAATTTAGTCTTAGCCTTTTGGCAGATCGTTGCTATCCCTGTCGTTAGGTAATTCAGGTTTAGGTTCTTCTACAGTTAATGCACCATTTTCCCCGTTAGTATCTAATTCTAATGGTGGTGTAGCCTCCGCTATTTTCTGATCTTCAGTTTTCTTAACCTCTGGTTCTTTCATACCATCTTCTATGCTTCGCTTTACATTGTCCTTGGCATCATTGAACTCTCTCATACCCTTACCTACACCCTTCATTAATTCAGGTATTTTCTTTCCTCCAAATATGAGTAAAACTACTCCGAATATTAAGATTAATTCGGGACCTCCTGGCATTGCAATTGCAAAAATGCTATTCAGCATATATTAGTTATTGATATTAATATCGCAATTTAGGTATAAATACATTGAAAAGGTAATATAAAAACAGCAATAAGTAATACAATATGCTGTATGTCAATTTAATACACTATTAATTACATATAAACATTTTTTAAAAATCTTTGCCTAATACCCACACCTTTAAGTAAAGTGTCTTTCCACTATAATCGTATTATGCTACATATCAACGTTTTATACAAATTTTTTGTATATTTTTCAATGAGACGTCTAACATATAGCAATGGTTAGGTGAATTATCTATATATTTGTTCTGTCTTCAGTATATCACATACATTATTTCAGTTTATTCACAGGGGCCATGTTACTTGGCCCTTGCATTTTTTATTCTGATTTAAGACTTCTAACTTTTTTTATGTTTTCACATTCCGTAATCATATTTGGATTCATATCTCGATGGGTTTAATCTAGAAGCTTCCACATTACCCCACTTCATATCCACTCTCCCCCACTTTTAATTGAGTTTTGTCAATTTCATCGATTTTAATTTCAAGCACCAAAAGTTTTACACAGATCAACAATACTTTTAACATTCTATTACCACTGGGTATATCAACATAATATAAGTACTTATTCACAGATTTTAAGAGATAATTGTGGAAAAAATATAGGTGGGGAATTGTGGAGTATTGTGGTGAAAGTTGGTATCTTAGCACCATATTTCTGTAACAAGGTATGTCAACTCAACTATTAGGTGAATTCGAATGCAAGCTAGACGACAAGTCTCGCTTCATTCTGCCTGCTATGTTGAAAAAGCAACTGCCTAATGAACAGTCAGATACATTTGTAATAAACAGGGGGATAGAAAATTGTCTAGTACTATATCCCAAATATGAATGGAACCAATTGGTAGAGAAGATTTCTCAACTTAATCAGTTTGTTAAAAAGAATAGAGATTTCGTGCGCCATTTCTATAGGGGTGCCACAGAACTTACACTAGATAGTGCTAACCGGCTTTTACTACCTAAAACTCTTAAAGAGTACGCTGGTATACAAAAGGATATGATTATGACTGCAAACATCAATAAAATGGAGATTTGGGATAAATCCATTTATGAAAAGATGTTAAATGAAGAACCAGATGATTTTTCGTCTATGGCGGAAGAAGTAATGGGCAACATAATCATTTAATAGCAATACTATGGATCTCAATCAAGCTAATGTCTATCACCAACCAGTGATGTTGCAGGAGTGCATTGATGCCCTTCAACTAAATACAGGGGGTACATTTGTTGATGCGACGTTTGGTGGTGGCGGTCATAGCAAAGAAATACTAAAGAATTTAGCATCTAACGATAAACTCTTAGCCTTTGACAGAGACTCAGATGCACTAAATAATATAATTGATGATAATAGGCTCACATTAATACACCATAATTACAATTGTCTGCAAAACTATGCAGATTTTTTAGGGTTTACCCCAGTTCAAGGCATACTTGCTGATTTGGGGATTAGCAGTCATCAGGTTGACTCAGAGGAAAGAGGATTCTCTTTTAGATATGATGCTCCATTAGATATGAGAATGGACATAGCGTCTAAAACATCTGTAAGCGATCTAATTAACTACACCCCAGTAGCTGAATTACAAATCATATTTAGCAAATATGGAGAAGTGAAAAATGCAGCAACTCTTGCTAAACGAATTGGCGAGTTGAGAACGCTAAAACCAATAGTAACGACCGGACAACTTATAGCAATTTGTGAAGAAGTAGTTCCTCATAGCATTCCAATTAAAAAATACTTAGCCCCAATTTTTCAGGCCTTAAGAATAGCCGTAAATGAGGAATTAAATTCACTAGAGGAGTTTCTAATCCACTGCGAAAACATATTGGCACCTGGTGGCAGATTAGTAATATTGACTTATCACAGTCTAGAAGACCGTATTGTAAAGAAACATCTTAGTCGCTCAAATGCTACTGATGATGCGCAACATAGTATATATGGCAATGTCAATCACATATATAATACTGTTAAAATAAAACAGCCCAGCCAATTAGAAATTTCTACCAACCCACGTTCTCGCAGTGCCAAACTGAGAGTAGCGATTAAAAATGAAATAAACTAATGAGGCAGTCCAACATACTAATTAATAAGCCGAAACAAGAGAAAGCTTCGCCCAAACCAATTGCTGCTTCCGCTATTCGACTGCCAGGCATAACTATTAGCAGAGAGACTGCTCACAATCAGCTATTTAACATTATGTTTATAGTAATCTGGGCGTTCTTCTACATTGCTAACAGACACTACGGTGAAAGGACTTTAGCTAAAATGGATAAACTGCGCAAAGAGGTAAAGGACTTAAAAGCTGATTATCAAACTATAAATGCAGAGCGCAGTAATAAATCGATGCAAAGCGAAGTGGTAAAGGAAATATCAAAGTATGGTATAAAAGCATTGACTACACCCCCGCAAAAACTTATAATAGCCCAAAGTAAAAAGGAGGTAGAGCTTGAATATTAAAAAGCAAATACTTTGGCGGGTTTACATTGCATTTGGCTTAATAGTATTCGGCTTCTTAGCTGTTCTATTTAGAATCGGGCAATTGCAAACGGTAAAACGTGGCTATTTGCAAAAAATGAGTGACAGTCTTGATGTAAAAATTGAGAATATCCCCCCCATTAGGGGAAATATATATGCCGTAGATGGAAGTTTATTGGCTACATCTGTACCGATATATGAGGCCAGGTTTGATGCAACACTACTTAAACAAAAAGATTGGAATAGTCAAATAGACTCGCTTTGTTTTGAATTGGCTTCCTTCTTCCCTGATAAGTCAGTAATGACTTGGAAAAATGACCTAACACAAGCCAGACAAAATCACAATAGATACCTTTTATTGCAACGTGGCTTAACCCATACGCAAATAAGTGAAATGAAAAAAATGCCCATATTCAAATTGGGTAGATATAAAAGTGGATTAAGAACTGAGCAAAAAAATAGACGCATACACCCTTTTAATCAATTGTGTTATAGAACCATTGGTTACTTAAGCGATGGTAGCAGCCCAGTAGGATTAGAAGGCGCCTTTAATTATTATTTAAATGGAAAAATAGGGAAACGACGAGTACAAAAAGTACCAGGCAATATTTGGATTCCAATTACAGAAGAAAATGAGCAAGACCCTATAGACGGGCAAGATGTATATACCACTCTAGACGTTAATTTTCAAGATATAACTGAAAATGCACTACGACACGGATTGGTTACCAACAATGCTAGATATGGTTGTGCTATAGTAATGGAAACAGCAAATGGCAATATAAAAGCAATCGCCAACCTAAGTCAAAATACAGACGGTACATTTTCTGAAGACTATAATTATGCAATTGGCAGGGTGATGGAGCCTGGTAGTACCTTTAAATTGGTAAGTATAATGGCATTGCTAGACCACAAAATGGCAACTAGTAAAACCATAATTGATGCTAATGGTGGTGAAATACAGTACTATGGTCAAAGTATGCACGATAGTAAATTGGGTCTGAATGAAGTAAGTTTGGAAGACGCGTTCGCCCTAAGTAGTAATGTAGCTATCAGTAAACTGGTTAATGAAAAGTATGGTAAATATCCTGAGCGATTCACCAGCTACATTTCTCAACTGAAGCTAAATCAGCCAATTGGATTGCATTTATTGGGTGAGAAAAAACCCTACATCAAGTCACCGAGTGACCCAAGTTGGAGTAGAGTAACCCTACCGTGGATGAGTGTTGGTTATGAATTAGAAATATCGCCACTACAAATATTAACTCTCTACAATGCAGTAGCTAATAATGGGGTAATGGTGAAGCCAAGATTTGTAACAGAAGTTAGAGATGCTGGACAATTGGTAAAAAGCTTTCCTATTCAGGTTATAAATCAACAAATATGTAGCCCAACTACATTAAAGCAAGTACAAAAAATGCTAGTTGACGTGGTTGAGCGTGGAACGGCTAACAACATAAAAAGTGATTTATATCAAATAGCTGGTAAGACAGGTACCACACAAATATCTGACGACACTACCAAATATCATCAGAAGGTATATCGAAGTTCGTTTTGCGGGTATTTTCCAGCAAATAAGCCTGCTTATACCATATTTATCGTAGTCAGTTGCCCAACAAATGGCAATTACTATGGCAGTGCTGTAGCTGCACCCATATTTAAAGAAATATCAGACAGAATATACGCTAGAACAGCAACGACAACCAATGCACTAGCTGCATTCACAACCTCGCCCATACATACTCTTCCATTGCCTAAAGCAATAAATCAAGTACACTTAAGCAAACTGACGAATGTATATGCTGATAATAAAAAACTACACGTAAACCCAGAGCAAAATAATTGGGTAAGCCCAGTTGTACAATATGGTAATATTAAGTTAAACGCTTACAGTACTGTGAGTAATCAGGTGCCAGATGTGTTAAATATGACATTAACAGATGCTGTTTATATACTTGAAAACGCAGGCTATAAAGTCAGATTTTCAGGTAAAGGTAAAGTAAAGGCACAATTCCCTGCAGGAAATCAAATATTACAAAAAGGTAAAACAATAGAAATAAAACTGTACAATTAAATGATACTTCTACACGTCATATCAGGTGCAAAAACCCAAGAAATTATTGGCTCGACAGAGCTTGTAGTTGACGGTATGGCATTAGACAGCAGGTTCGTAAAGCCTGGCTATTTGTTTGCAGCACTGACTGGTACTCAAGTAGATGGTCACAACTATATACAAACAGCATTGGATTTAGGGGCTAAAGTAATATTATGTTCTATATTACCTTCTGAACTTAATGCGGATATTACTTATATAGTTTCTAAAAATTGCTCTGTAAGTCTTGCCCTAATGGCAAAAAACTTCTACGGTAATCCAGCATCATACTATGATTTAGTCGCAGTAACAGGTACCAATGGTAAAACCACTACTTGTACCCTTTTGTACCAATTGTTTACTCAGTTAGGCTATAAATGTGGATTAATTAGCACAGCGGGCAATTTTATAGCCGAAAAAAGCATACCTGCTACCCATACTACACCAGATGTATTGAGTTTAAATGCATTACTTGCTGAGATGAGAGATGCAGAGTTAGACTTTGTATTTATGGAAGCAAGCAGTCACGCTATTCATCAGAATAGAACTTATGGTTTACCATTTAAATTAGCTGCATTTACTAATTTAACACACGATCACTTAGACTATCACGGCACATTTGCTGATTATAGAGATGCTAAAAAAGCATTATTTGATCAATTAGATTCTGAAGCCTGGGCACTAACCAATGCAGATGATAAAAATGGCAAAATAATGCTTCAAAATTCTGAGGCTATGCGCAGTACCTATGGGTTATCTAACACTGCAGATTTTAAAGCGAAAGTAATAGAAAATGATCTATATGGTATGGTGCTTGAGCTAGATGGTATGACCATTCACACCAGAATCAGCGGATTGTATAATGCTTATAATATTACTTGTGTTTATGCTATTGCTAGGCTTTTGGGTATGGAAGCAAATGTATTAGCTGAACCAATCAGCAACTTAATTCAAGTAAATGGTCGATTTAACATCATTCACGTAGCAGATAGAATTGCTATAGTTGACTATGCCCACACCCCAGATGCACTGCTCAATGTATTGAAAAATATAGAGGAAGTAAACGTACACGGTAAAAAGGTATATACGGTAATCGGTTGCGGAGGAGATAGAGACACCAGCAAAAGACCACAAATGGCCAAAATAGCTGTAGAGCATTCTTATAAAGTTGTATTCACATCAGACAATCCACGTACAGAAAATCCTGAAACCATACTTGACAATATGGAATCTGGGCTATCAGCTTCAGCTAAAGCATTTGCATTAAGAATTACCGATCGTAAGCAGGCTATTCGCACAGCAGTAAGCCTCTCTTCAATTGGTGACATAATACTAATAGCAGGTAAGGGGCACGAAACTTACCAAGAAATAAACGGAGTTAAATACCCATTTGATGATAAAGTGGTTGTTTTTGAGGAATTGTCTAACCTAGTAAACAATAGTAATAAATAAACTCAAATGCTGTACTATCTAATACATTGGTTAAACTTAAATACCTCACTTAGAGGCACTGGTCTAATTGAGTTTATATCGTTCCGTACTATGTTGGCGCTACTTGGCAGTTTGTTTATATCAGTAGGTATGGGCAAACGTATTATCAGATTCCTACAGAAGCAACAAGTAGGCGAGGAAATAAGGAACCTAGGCCTACAGGGGCAAATGGAGAAAAAAGGGACACCGACTATGGGTGGTCTCATTATAGTTGCTGCGATACTTATTCCTACTCTGTTATTTGCTAAAGTAGATAATGTTTATATATGGTTATGCTTAATTAGCACAGTTTGGTTGTGTCTAATTGGATTTATTGATGATTATTTAAAAGTATTTAAAAAGAATAAAAAAGGATTAGCAGGCAAATTTAAGTTACTTGGTCAGGTTGGATTAGGATTATTAGTTGGTACAACATTGTACTTCCACCCAGATGTTACTATTCGTGAGCGAATGAGTCTCACAGATGCCAATTATATGATGGCAAAAGATAAAAATATGGTCATAGTAGATACAATCAGCTCTAAAAATGCTGTGGTAATAGCAGAGCATAAATCACTTAAGACATCTATTCCTTTTATAAAGAATCACGAATTGGACTATGGTCAAATATTAGCCAGAATTAGTAATGGCTTGGCTGACTATGGTTGGATACTTTACATATTTGTTTGTATCTTCATAATTGCTGCTGTTAGCAATGGGGCAAATATTACCGATGGATTAGACGGCCTGGCCACTGGTGTATCGGCTATTATAGTATCTGTATTAGCCATATTCGCCTATGTAAGTGGGAATGCATTCTTTGCCAAATACTTAAACATTATGTTCATACCGAATATGGGTGAACTTGTAATATTTACAGGTGCTATGGCGGGTGCATTAGTAGGCTTTCTGTGGTGGAATACGTACCCAGCACAAGTATTTATGGGCGATACTGGCAGCCTAACACTAGGCGGGCTTATAGCCATTATTGCACTAATGGTTAGAAAAGAGTTGCTAATACCTGTAATGTGTGGTATTTTCTTAATCGAGAATCTATCCGTTATGATTCAAGTCTCTTACTTTAAATATACCAAAAGAAAATACGGTGAAGGTAGAAGGGTCTTTAAAATGTCGCCTTTACACCACCATTACCAAAAAGTTGGTTATCACGAGAGTAAGATAGTAGGTAGGTTTTGGGTAATCGGCGTCGGTCTAGCATTACTTACCATCATAACCCTAAAAGTGAGATAATTGTAATGACCAAAACAGATACATATAGCAGTATAGTAGTCCTTGGTGCAGGCGAAAGTGGGGTTGGGTCTGCCATACTAGCACAAGCCAAAGGCATTAAAGTATTGGTCTCTGATAAAGGTATTATTTCTGTAGAATATAAAAAGGAATTAGACAAATACGGCATAGAGTGGGAGGAGGGAATGCACAGCCTAAACCGTATATTGAATGCTGATGCGATAATAAAGAGTCCAGGAATTCCCCACAAGGCTGAACCAGTTGCTAAAGCCATAGAAAAAGGAATTCCCATTTTAAGCGAGATTGAGTTTGCTGGAGCATACTGTACTGCAAAATGCATTGGCATAACCGGAACAAATGGCAAAACCACCACCACCAGTTTAACCTACCATATATTAAAAGAAGCAGGGCTAAATGTAGGACTAGCAGGAAACATAGGAAAAAGCTTTGCAAGAAGCGTAGCAGAAGATTCCTTTGACTACTATGTACTAGAGTTGAGTAGCTTTCAACTTGATGACACCCACAGCTTTAGAAATGAAGTCAGCATATTGCTAAATATTACCCCTGATCATTTAGATAGGTACAATTATGATATGAGTCAATACATTGATTCGAAATTTAAAATAGTCGCACCACAAAACGAGTCTGACTACTTCATCTACAACATAGATGATAATGTAATTACAGAGCAACTGAAGAAGCTAAGCATACGTGCTAAAATGCTGCCCATTAGTCAACATAAAGAAGTTTTTCCGGGTGCATTCATTAAGGATGATACCCTATACATAGGCATAAAAGAAAAAAATGAAGTTGTTATGAAAATAGATGAAAACCCACTAAGAGGTACACACAATCGCTATAACACTATGGCGGCCAGTTTGGCAAGTAAAATTATGGAAGTGCGTAAAGACGTAATCCGTGAGAGTTTAAAAAGCTTCCAAAATGTAGAGCATAGGCTGGAAACAGTAGCCAGAATTGGAAACGTGGAATATATAAATGATAGTAAAGCCACGAATGTAAACAGTACTTGGTACGCACTAGAAAGTATGAATAGACCAACCATCTGGATAGCTGGCGGCATAGACAAAGGCAACGACTATGAGCAAATTAAACCAATGGTGCGTGAAAAAGTAAAAGTACTAATCTGCCTAGGTAAAGACAATAAAGTATTAGAAGAAGCCTTCACTAATGAGGTAAATAGAATAGTTAGCACTACGAGTATGAAGGAAGCTGTAAAACTTGCAGCCAGCTTTGCTAGTGAGGGTGACGCAATTTTATTATCTCCAGCTTGTGCCAGCTTTGACTTATTTATGAATTATGAGGACAGAGGTAGGCAGTTTAAAAATGCTGTACTAAGTCTATAATTAGATATTAAACAATAGAATTAGCCCAATATGCGCCCACAAAACGTACCCATAAATGAAGCCTTAGCACAAGCAGCAATGCAAGTAGAGAACCCTACTGTAATGCAGCGAGCTAATTCCATTTTACGGTATTTATTAACCCATCTAAAGGGAGATATTATCATTTGGATGATACTTATCTTGCTATACTTGGTTAGTGCGCTATTGGTGTATAGTTCTACCAGCAGCATTTCCTATAAATTACAAAATGGTAATATGGAGTTTTATTTACTCCGCCATTTGGTTATGATTCTACTGGGTTTTATAGTTACGGTGTATGCCCACCGTATGAACTATCGGTACTATGCTGGGCTTAGTCGGGTATTTTTGTTTGTCAGTGTACCATTACTGTTAGCCGTATATGTGTTTGGGGAAAGTGTAAATGGTGCCGAGCGTTGGCTTAAAATTCCAGGACTGGGATTAACTTTCCAGCCCTCAGACTTTGCTAAAGTTGCTCTAATTATGTTTACAGCTAGAAACCTAGCTAGAAAACAAGAGGTAATTAAAAGCTTTAAAAAGGCTACTCTCCCCCTAATGTTGCCTGTCTTCGTTATTTGCATCATCATATTTCCCAGCAACTTATCTACAGCAGCCATTCTATTCTTGTCTTGCTTACTTATAATGTTTGTTGGTAGGGCGAGTATCAAACACATTACATTAATTGTAATGGCTATGTTGATAGCGGCCAGTTCATTTATATACTTAGCGTATGCAGTTAGTAAAGTGCAAGGTATTCAAATAGCAAGGGTTAACACTTGGGTAAAACGTATTCAAAGCTTTAGCAATGAAGAGAAAGAATCTGACCAAGCCCTAAAGTCTAAGATAGCCGTAAGTACAGGTGGTGTCATTGGCAAAGGTCCAGGTAACAGCATTCAAAAGAATTTTTTACCCAACCCATTCAGTGACTACATCTTCGCCATCATTGTAGAGGAGTACGGCATATTTGGCAGTGCATTTTGTATGATGCTTTATCTAGTACTACTCTATCGAGGTATAAAAATAGTCATTAAAAGTCCTAAAGCCTTTGGTGCTTTGTTGGCGGTAGGATTATGCTTTAGCCTCACGCTTCAAGCATTGGTTAATATGTGTGTTGCTGTCGGCATTTTACCCGTTACCGGCTTAGCACTACCTTTAGTTAGTATGGGTGGTACATCTATGTTATTCACTTCATTCACCTTTGGTATCATACTCAGCGTTAGCAGGTCTATAGAACCTAATGAAACAAAAGATGAAATTAATACCCTGCCTGTATGACAATAATACATCCATATAGATTCCTTATAAGTGGAGGTGGTACAGGTGGACACATTTACCCAGCCCTAGCCATAGCTGATGAATTAAGACTTCAGCATCCCGATGCTGAGGTTCTATTTGTTGGGGCAAATGGCAGAATGGAAATGGAAAAAATACCCCAAGCTGGTTACCAAATAGTGGGAATAGACATAGCCGGATTCAACCGCAAGCATTTACTTAAGAACTTAAGCTTGCCGTTCAAAATACTTAGAGCAATATTTAGCCTCAGAAAAACATTTAAAACATTTAAACCAGACATCGTGATTGGTGTAGGTGGCTATGTTACTGGTCCAACCCTTAGACTGGCTATTGGACTGAGATATCCCAGCCTAATACAAGAGCAAAACTCGTATCCAGGCGTTACAAATAAAATATTAGGTAAAAAGGTAGATTCCATTTGTTTGGCATATCCAGGATTGGAGAAATTCTTCCCTGCTGATAAAATAGCACTAACTGGTAATCCTCTTAGAAACTTCAACTTAAATCAAGCTGATTTAAAGCAAATTAGAGCAACAGCATCTGAATATTTCTCACTAGACGCTAACACCAAAACTGCCCTGATAATGGGTGGAAGTTTGGGTTCTAGAACTTTAAATGAAAGTATGAAAGCTTGGCTAACTACTCTGGCAAGTAGTGGTTATCAATTCATTTGGCAAACGGGTAAAAACAATTATTCTAACCTAGAATTAGAAATCAAAAATCAATTATCTAGCAATGTAAAAATGTTAGGTTACCTTGAGAAAATGGATTATGCCTATGCCTTGGCTGATGTAGTAGTCAGTCGTGCAGGTGCAATATCTATTAGTGAATTGGCCCTACTGGCCAAGCCAGTTATATTAGTTCCATCTCCAAATGTAGCCGAAGACCACCAGACTAAGAATGCAATGGCTCTGGTAAAAAACGAAGCTGCAATACTAGTAATAGATGCAGAAGCAAAAGATGTACTAATACCAACTCTTATCGAATTGTTAGAAGATAACGCTAGATGTGAAAGTCTAAGTCATAAAATTTACGCCTATGCCAAGCCAAATGCAGCAAAAGAAATAGTTGAAATAGCCATAAATCTAATAGAAAATAAAAGAAAAGCATAATGCAGGCACCCAATACATATTCTCAAGTTTATTTCTTAGGAATAGGTGGCATAGGTATGTCTTCTTTAGCCAGATACTGTATTAGCGAAGGTAAATGTGTCGCAGGTTATGATTTAACTGAAACCAAACTAACAGAACTATTAAGTAAAGAGGGCGCTTCAATACATTATCAAGATGATATCCAGCTAATTCCATTAAGTTTTACCACTCTTTCCTCTAAAGAAAATACGCTTATAGTATATACACCAGCCGTACCCATACTCCACACCGAGTATAACTGGTTTATAGATCAAGGCTATACGGTTGTTAAACGAGCAGAGTTTTTAGCAGAAGTTTCTAAGGATAAATATTGTGTAGCAGTAGCTGGAACCCACGGCAAAACAAGTACTTGTGCCTGCATCAGTTATTTACTTACTGCATTAGGAATAGACCATTACGCATTTTTAGGTGGCATTACCGCAAATAGTAATTCGAATTTTATTAGACCAAGTTCTGGCGCAGCTCAGATAGTAGTAGTAGAGGCTGATGAGTTTGATAGATCATTTTTACAACTTAGTCCAGACATTGCCATCATTACATCTGTTGAGCCAGATCATTTAGATATATATGGAGATGCAGCTGGTGTAATAGACGCATTTGATGCATTTAGCAAAAGGGTAAAAGACGACGGCACTCTAATCATTCACGATTTAGCTATGTTGCCTTCTCTTACTTCATTAGTCTGCAATGTACTGAAATACGGTACAAAGACCGAAAGTGAACTGAGCGTTGCGAATGTATGTGTACATAGCAATAGATTTCAGTTTGACTATACGTTGCTAGGTAATAAAACAGTACAAAATGTGGTTACTGATGTAGCAGGTAATCATAACATCTTAAATGCGTGCGCAGCCATACTCGCAGTTTATACTTTAGATAAAAACAAGCTAAGCAACACGCTTTCGCCAAATGAGATAAGTAGCAACTTAGAAAATTTTCACGGAGTGTATCGCAGATTTCAGACAATAGTACAAAACAATGATTTGGTGCTAATAGACGACTATGCACACCACCCAACAGAAATAGAAGCAGCTATACTTACTGTAAAAAAACTATACCTTGACCAAGAGATTCTTGTTGTGTTTCAACCACATTTATTCTCTAGAACTCGCGATTTTGCAGAGGGTTTTGCCAAAGCCTTAGACTTAGCTGACAAGGTTATATTACTACCTATTTATCCTGCACGAGAATTACCTATAGCTGGGGTAACTAGCCAAATAATTGCTGATTTAATACCATCAGAAAAGGTGCAAATTTTAGAAAAAGATAAATTATTCCAGCACTTGTCAAACACTAGCAATAGAGTGATAGTCACCCTAGGTGCAGGCGACATAGATAAATTAGTTCAACCAATTGCTGAACATTTAACCAACCTGAAAAGAGCCAAAAAAGAATGAAAAAACTAAAACAATTCATTATTAAATATGGATTGGTAATAAGTTTACCAATTGCGCTAATAGTTTTGGCTTCATTTGCAGCTATCAACCACGAAGCCAGGTATTGCAAAGGTGTTGTCATAAAGATTTCCGATTTGCAACGTGAGCAATTTATTAGTCAAGCTGAAGTGCTCGGTATTCTAAAAAGAATTGACCAAAAACCACTTGTAGAAATACAAGTTACTGAAATTAACCTTGCCAAACTAGAGCGACAAATAAAGCGAAACCCTTATGTATTACAGGTTGAAGCCAGCATAGATATGAAAGGTATTTTGACTATTTATATAGAGCAAAAGCGGCCTATTTTAAGGGTAATATTACCTGATGGTAAGCAGTATTACGTAGACGAAAATGGTGTTAAACTACCTATTAGTAAAAGTTTTACAGCGCTTGTACCTATTGCAAATAGCATCAGCATAGACTCCGCAAAATTACTAAAAGGTCAAAAACCGTATCAAACACTAGATAGCAGTATGCTTGTAGTTTCAAATTACCTAGCTAAAGACTCATTTGCTAACGCATTAATTGGGCAGATAAGCTATAATAGAGCAATGGAAATGTACGTAACACCAAGGCTAGGTGAGGCAGAGATTGAGTTGGGAAATTGTGAAAATCTTGACAATAAGTTTGCCAGACTAGTCAGTTTCTACAAAACCAAATACCCAATAGTAGGTTGGGATAAATATAAATTAATCAGCGTAAAATATAGTAATCAAATAGTTGCTACCCGTAACTAAAATATAAGAAAAATATGAGCGAAAATCAAAAACCATTAATTGTAGGACTAGACATTGGAACTACTAAAATATGTGCAATTGTTGGACGTGAAAATGACCACGGTAAAATTGACATTCTGGGTATGGGTCGTGTAAATAGCGACGGCGTAAGTAGAGGTACTGTAGCCAATATAGGTAGAACAGCAAACAGCATTAGAGAAGCTATCGCAATTGCATCACAAGCCAGCAATATTGAGATTAAAACAGCATATGTCGGTATAGCTGGGCAAAACATTGGCAGCTTTAGACATATGATGCAAATAGTGAGGCCAAACAATAGGGAGGAAATTTCTCAAGTGGACATAGATAGGTTGGAACACGATGTAAAAATGATTTTGCCTGACCCCACAGAGACCATTATAGAAATAATACCTCAAGATTACAGTATTGACCAAGAAACTAACATCTCAGACCCAATAGGCAGGACTGGATCTATGCTAACTGGTTTCTATCACGTTATTACCAGTAAGATAAACAGTATTGAAAATATAGACAGAGCTGTTAGGCAGGCAGGAATAGAGTCGCATAAACTAATTCTAGAGCCAATAGCAAGTGGAATGTCAGTATTGAATCAAGAAGAAAAAGAAAGTGGCGTCGCCTTAATTGATATAGGTGGTGGTACCACTGACCTAGCCATTTACAAAGACGGCATTATAAAACATACTGCCATTATTCCATTAGGTGGTAAAAAGATAACAGATGATATTGCTGAGGCTTGTCAATTAATATATAGAATAGCTGAACAGCTGAAAGTGCAGCACGGTTACGCTGTACATACAGATACTGATGAAAACGCAATAATCAGTATGTATGGTAACAACAATCGCCAACCTAAAGAAATAAGCCAAAGCAATCTGGCTAAAGTAATTCAAGCTAGAATGGAGGAAATACTTTACCTGATAGATGTAGAAATTCGCTGCACTGGATTAAAGAAAAAACTGCACAATGGTATTGTTATTACAGGTGGAGGCTCACAATTGAAGTCTATAACTGGTTTAGCTGAACTGGTATTAGGTTTAGATGCTCGTTTAGGTAGTCCACAGCAAAATCTAAATAACCTAGGGACGACAGTTGATAATCTACGTAACCCAATGTATGCAACAGGTATAGGGTTGGTAATGCGTGGTATTGAAGATAGTAAGTTCGAAACGCAAATGTCTAACACAGCAAGTACCAGCAAAACAAAGAAAACTACCATTGATTCACTGATAGGCAAAGCGAAAAAATTAGGCAAAGGCATACTTCGCGACGGTATGGATATTGACGATTATAGCAATTAAAATAAGTAAATTAAAAAACAAGTTATACTAAGTATATAACTAATTATAAAATAGTTGATATGTGGAAAAGTCTATGCTAAAGTATTTGAACTAAACCATTTAATTAACCACTTTTGTAGTAAGTTAGCTTCTGCTGATTAAGTTTAAGTTAATGTCCTAATTATACACCAATATTAATATGAGTTTTTCACTAGAAATACCTAAAGGTCAGAACTCTATCATAAAAGTGATAGGCGTAGGCGGCGGCGGTGGCAATGCTGTTGACCATATGTACAGAATGGGAATTCACGGTGTGGATTTCTTACTATGCAATACTGATAGCCAAGCCTTAGACAGGAGCTCTATTCCAAATAAAATAGAATTAGGTACAGTGACTGATGGCAGAGGTGCTGGGGCAAACCCAGAAGTGGGTAGAAAAAGTGCCCAAGAAAGCCTAGAACAAGTGAAAAATGTATTGGGAACCACTACTAAAATGGTATTTATTACCGCGGGTATGGGTGGTGGTACGGGTACAGGTGCAGCCCCAGTAATAGCAAAGGCTGCCAAAGAATTAGGAATTTTAACTATTGGAATTATAACTCTTCCTTTTGTATTTGAAGGGAAAAAGAAAAGGGCGCAAGCTCTGGAAGGTCTTAAAAATTTAAGAGCCTGTGTAGATACCCTATTGGTAATAGATAACGATAGGTTAATGAAAAACCCGGGCTTTACCTTAACTGCTGGTTTTGGTTTGGCTAATGATGTATTGACCACTGCAGCTAAAGGCATTGCTGAGATTATCACCATTACTGGTTTAATAAACGTGGACTTTGAAGACGTAAAGACTGTAATGCAAAATAGTGGTGTAGCCATAATGGGTACTGGCAAGGCAGAAGGAGAAGGAAGAGCTATGCGGGCTGTAGAAATGGCATTGAACAGCCCACTTCTTATGGACAATGACATAAGCGGAGCGAACTATGTATTGCTAAACATTACCAGTGGCTCAAATGAGTTGACAATGGGTGAGCTGACTGAAATAACAGACTTCATACAAGAAAATGCTTCTCAAGAAGCAGATGTCATTTGGGGTTATAATCAAGATGAAAGCTTAGGCGATAATGTAAGTTTAACCATTATTGCTACAGGATTCAATGCTAGGTCAGAACAAGAGGAGTATAATTTGCTAGAAAAGCAGTCTAAAACACATAGCCTTGATTTAATCATTAATCATTCCCCTGCACACACTCACGATACTATTTTAACCAAAAGTGAGGCTGTATATGGCATTAATCAAACTAAGAAACTAGAAGATTTCTCTATATCACAACTGCCAGATAGTTTTGAAGAAGAGTTACCGCACGGTACTGTTATCTCAACTATGGAGCATATGGAGACAGCCAATCCACAGAAATTACCCACTGCTAATCATAATGCTGAAGAGACTAAGCCTAAACAACAGGCTATACCGCAGTCTAATAACGAAGCATCAAGACCAAACACTAATTTATTTGAAAATACTCTGGGCAGTCGCCAAGTAAATACAGCCACTCCATTGCCACGTAAGGGGGCAGAACAAGTGAACAAACAGGTATATCCTCAACATCCACAACACGGGCTAAGACCAATTACACCAAGGGAGCAAGAAATGAGTTATCCCAAACACGTAGGTGAGCCAGTAACACAAGTATGGACAGACGAAATATTGAATAATCTAGATGAACCTGCCTACCTGCGTAACAAAGTTCAACTAAATGACGTACCCCATAGTAGTGAGACTAATTATAGCAAACTAACCGTTAGCTTTAACGATGTAGATGAAAAAGGAAGTTTAAAAAGCAACAATCGTTTCCTTGACGATAACGTAGATTAGCCTTAACTCGTCTTATTTCTTTTTCATATTTTAGCTACTTAACTGTTTCTATAGATCGGGCTAATATACCGTCGTGTATTTGCTTTAAGGTCGTTGTCAAATCATACTTATAGTACCAGTCTGGATAGTCAGCTATAAAACTGCTTAAGTCACTTATATACCAAATGTGGTCACCAATTCTGTTTGTGTCACTATAGGCATAGTTCATTGTTTGGCCACTTATTTCTTCACATACGCTTATAGCCTCAAGCATACTGCAATTTGCATATCTGCCACCCCCTGCATTATAAACTGCCCCTGGTTTAGGCTTTTGGTAGAAATGCCAAAACATATTTACCAAGTCAAAACTGTGAATGTTATCACGTACTTGCTTTCCCTTATATCCAAATATGGTGTATTGCTGTCCAGATATAGCACACTTCATTAGATAGGCTAAAAATCCGTGTAACTGTGCCCCACTGTGATTTGGACCAGTTAAGCATCCACCCCTAAATACACCTGTATTCATACCAAAATAGTTACCATACTCTTGCACCAATATGTCTGCTGCTACTTTACTAGCGCCAAACAGTGAATGTTTGGTATGATCGATACTCATTTTTTCATCTATTCCATTCTTATAGTAGGGATGGTTTTCGTCTATTTCCCAACGTGTATCTGTTTCTATTAGTGGCAAGAAATTGGGATTATCGCCATATACCTTATTGGTACTGGTAAATATAAACACTGCCTTATCACAGTGCTTTCTGGTGTTTTCTAATAGGTTTAGCGTGCCATTTGCATTTACCGTGAAGTCTGTATAGGGTTCACGAGCTGCCCAATCGTGACTTGGTTGTGCTGCTGCGTGTAGCACCAGCTTTATATCAGAGCCATACTTAGCAAATAAATCATTTACGGCTACTTCATCTCTTATATCTATGGCTACGTGCTCATAATTTACATAACCCGACTGCAACCTATTCTTATTCCAGCTGGTATCACCATCTTCACCAAAGAAATATTGGCGCAGGTTATTATCAACGCCAATTATTTTGTCAAATTTATCTGCAAAAAATGCGACAGCTTCACTCCCAATTAAGCCGGCAGAGCCAGTTATTATAGCTATGTTCATAGTATTATAGTATCTGTCAAATTTCGGATAATTACTTTGAAATAATGAAATGCATTAATAGCTTAAAAAATTGGAAAGCATTATTAATTAATCTAGAAATAAATAATTATAAAAATTCTAGTTATTGAACATTAATATACTTTAATACCAGATTAATTTTTTGGAGTAAACATACATTAATACCAAATTAAATACTTGACGATAACATATTTAATAACATTAAACTTTTTTTAATTCATTTATGTCATTAGTGAAAATTGAGTGAGTTATGAAGAAGATTTTTTTAATTATAGTGTGTAGATTACTTATTAATAAAACAAGTGATGCCCAAAATTTAAGCTTTAACAAGATTGTAGCAGCTATGGATATGACAGCATCAACTTTTGAGGAAAATATGATAGTGGCCGGATTTTCAAAATATACGCCACCAATTCCTCTAGGTAAACAATTAGTTGTATACGATAATGAAGACGATTTTATAATAGAAGAGCCGAATCTATTGTTTTACTATAACGAAAACGACAGAGAAAAAGGAGTAAGAAGAATTTCATATACCTTATATAAAGATTGTGTTAACAACGAGGTTGAAGTAGCGGTAGATGAATTAACCGGTAAAGATTTAATTACACAGATTAAAGCTAATGGATACGTTTATCTAGGAGGTAAAACAGAAAACAACGAGAATAAATGGGAGGAATATTCTAACGAAATATATACTGCCAAAATAGTATATTCTACTGTGATAGAACACTACAAAAAAGCTACTGAACTAAGTGTTATAGTATTCAGAAATGCACAAAATGCTCCTATCCTAATTAATCCAGAAACATTAAACTCTAATTATTAAATTAGTCTTGCTTACTTTCCAGTTTTTCCACATAGTCTTTATATACCGAAGTTATCCCTTCCTTTAAATCTATGCTATGATGAAAACCAAGCTGATGAAGCTTATCCACATTCATCAATTTCCTAGGTGTCCCGTCTGGTTTGTTACTGTCCCAATTTAAATCACCTTTATGTCCTACTACCTCTTGTATCAGCAGGGCTAAGTCTTTAATGCTAATATCTGTACCCACACCAACATTCACAAACTGCTTTTCGTTGTAATTTTCTAATAAGAAAACACAGGCATTAGCTAGATCATCTACGTGCATAAACTCCCTAAGTGGTGTACCAGTTCCCCACAATTCTACGGGGCCATTATCTGCCAACTTAGCTTCGTGAAACTTTCGAATAAATGCCGGCAACACGTGACTATTTTGCAAATCATAATTATCATTAGGTCCATACAGATTTGTTGGCATTGCACTTATGAAGTTAGCGCCATATTGATCTCTATACGCTTCACACATTTTTATCCCAGCTATTTTAGCAATTGCGTATGGTTCGTTAGTAGGTTCAAGTAGTCCAGTTAGCAAACTTTCCTCATTTAATGGTTGCGGTGCTAACTTAGGATAAATACAAGAACTACCTAAAAAAAGCAATTTAGAAACTCCAGCCATATATGCTTGATGAATCACATTAGCCTCTATCATTAGGTTTTCATATAAAAACTCTGCTCTATAGGTATTATTAGCCATAATACCCCCCACTTTAGCAGCTGCTACGACAACAATGTTAGGTTTTTCAGCTGTAAAGAAATCTATAACAGCCTGCTGATTTTTAAGATCTAGTTCTGTACTAGTTCTGTATATTATACTAGTAAATCCTTTAGCATTAAGGTTTCTAATAATTGCACTACCCACCATTCCCCTATGGCCCGCTATATATATTTTGTCTGCTTTATTCATATTGATTCAGGATGTTGAATCCTCCACTTCGTAAATGCTCTTCTCGCTTCATCAGTTCAAAATCACTTCGAGTCATATCTTTTACCAGTGCATCTAAGTCGTATTTAGGCTTCCAGCCCAATTTTGTTTGGGCCTTAGTTGGGTCACCTATCAGTAGTTCAACCTCTGTAGGTCTGAAATATCGTGGATCAACTTTAATCACAACTTGACCAGTACTTATAGTTTTAGAAAGTTGCAATTGATTTATCTTAATTGTATCTAATGAATCAATAGTTCCTATTTCATCTACCCCATCTCCTGTAAAAGCAAGCCCTATTCCCAGCTCTGCAAAGCTCATTTTTATAAAATCTCGCACATAAGTGGTAACACCAGTAGCAATAACATAATCGTCAGGAGCGTCTTGTTGCAGTACCAAATACATTGCCTCTACATAATCTTTTGCGTGGCCCCAATCTCTTTGTGCATTTAGATTACCTATGTACAATACATCTTGCAGACCTAGGGCAATTTTCGCTGCGGCTCTAGTTATTTTGCGGGTGACGAATGTTTCCCCTCGAAGTGGGGATTCGTGGTTAAACAGTATTCCATTGCAGGCAAACATATTATAGGCTTCTCTATAATTTACAGTTATCCAATAGGCGTATAGTTTAGCAACACCATACGGACTACGTGGATAAAATGGAGTGTCTTCACGTTGAGGTACTGCCTGTACCAAACCATATAGTTCACTAGTACTAGCCTGATAAATGCGGGTATGATGTTGCAAATCGCAAATACGAACCGCCTCTAATATCCTCAATGTACCCAAAGCGTCAACATCTGCAGTGTATTCAGGCTCTTCAAACGATACCTGAACGTGACTTTGAGCAGCCAGATTGTAAATTTCATCTGGTTGTACTTCTTTTATTATTCTTATCAGGTTGCTGCTGTCAGTCATATCACCGAAATACAACTTCAACTTAACAGCATCTGCGTGTGGATCTTGATAAAGGTGATCTATTCTTTGCGTATTGAATAGTGAGCTTCTACGCTTAATGCCGTAAACTTCATAACCTTTTTTTAATAAAAATTCAGCCAGGTACGCACCATCTTGCCCAGTAATCCCTGTTATTAAAGCCTTTTTGCCCAACATTAGTCCCCCTTAAAATTATTCACAACAAATATTGCTGCAATTCATAAAAGTTTGCAAGATACAAAAGGGTTATTTGAAACTACTTTCCTATTTGGCTCACATTACTTTATGGGTGAATCTATATAGCAAACCTTAGCAGAACCCTTCAGCAACAATGCACCAATAAATGAAACAGCGATAGTAGCAGTAGGTACATCAATCAATTTATCGCCAAATAATAGTTGAATGGGTTCAAATGCTAATTGTATAATATCTCTAAAGTGGACACCTTTATCAAATAGTTTTTTTATTTCTTTAGCTTGGCTACATATGCACTGTTGTACCATACGCCTTTTACTGCTTAGTATCCACCATTGTCTAAAACTCACTAGTATTTCAGTCTCTGGGTAGTTAGCACGTGTGGGGTTGTGTTCTACAATATTGGTTATTGTCATATTGTATGGTGCACTTTCAAATACATCATTTTCTAAAGTATTTGGCATATTTAAATGACTATAATCATCATCAATTTCGAAATTATAGTTATTTCGCAAGAATCCGTCTGGGTCCCCGAAATTGATTACAATGTGCAATTGTGCAGCTAGGTGCTCTATGCTACTTTGATCAAAGTTTAAAGGTATTGTTTTTCTTTTGGTCATATACATTCCAAAATTAATGACTTATCAATAAATATTATAAAATTTGACTGAGAACTTCATAAGTAGCGTTAAATCAAACTTTAACAACATAAATTCTTTCTATAATAGCACAGTAAGTATTTTACTCAAACTTAATTCTATACCTATTTAACTTTTAAATTTGGACTTAACGATATGTTAAAAATTTCTCTGCTGATATTATGTTTTTTTACGTGCATTAGTTCAGCACCGTCTGATAAAAAAAGCAAAGTAATTATGGGTTTTTATACCGATTCAGTTCGCATTCCCTATCAACTGTATAAACCCCTGCAAGATAGTAAGGCAAAATACCCTATTGTAGTGTGCCTACACGGTGCTGGTGAACGTGGAAATGACAACGTAGCTCAAATGGCGAATGGATATCTGGAATTAACGCAGCTTAAGTTTCAAGAAAAGCATAAATGCTTTGTATTGACACCACAATGTGAAGAAGGAGAAAAATGGGTAGATACAGAGTGGACAGCTGCCTCACAGACTTTTAATCAAATAGAAGACCCATATATACACGCAGTAAATTCTCTATTGGACTCAATATTAAAGCAAAATAATAATATAGATAAAGCTAGAATTTATATAATAGGCATAAGTATGGGTGGCTTTGCAGTATGGGATGTCGTTGCCAGATATCCTTCAAGGTTTGCTGCAGCTGTGCCAATTTGTGGTGGTGGAGATACCAGTATGGCTAAATATTTAAAAGAAACTCCAATTTGGGCATTTCACGGAGCAAATGATAAATTAGTTTTGCATTACAGAAGTAGAAATATGGTAAAAGCCATTACTAATGTAGGGGGTAAAATAAAATATACAGAATATCCTGATGTGGGACACAATGCCTGGACATATGCAATGGCAGATATAGAAATGTATAACTGGATGTTTGGGCAAAAGAAAGTAGCCAAGTAATGAAGATTAACCCCCTTTACCAAATGGTAATTTGTTTGCTAATTGTAGTAGTTTCTATAACCATATATAGTCTATACGGTAGTAAATATCAATTAGCAGGTCTAAGTATAGACCCACCTGTGCTTTTCGCTAAGAGTAAGCTAACTAGACCATATGCTAAACAAATAAATGATACAATTACCAGCCAATCTAAAGTAGTAACAGAACAACTACCAACGCCACCACTGGCTAAAATAAATCTGTATAAAAAACCAATAATAATAGACACCAGCCAAGGGCAAAGGATACTGATGATTGGAGAAAGTATGATAGAAGGATTATATTTAAGCCTACGACCTATAGCGTTTTATCACCATCACAAGCTTAAGGCTCAAATATGGTATGGCAGCACTTCTATAGAATGGTCAAAAAATGATACGCTTAGGAAGGTTCTGCTTTGGTTTAAGCCTAGCCTAGTAATGGTATCAATAGGGGCAAATGAACTATCTGTACGTGATATAAGTAAACGAGAAGCCAATATAGTTAACATAATAAAACAACTACAAGGCTATAGGTACATTTGGATAGGTCCCCCAAATTGGAAAAAAGACAGTGGTATTGGTGATGTATTAGAAGGTAATATACCCGAAAACCAGTATTTCAGGTCAAGAGACCTAAAGTATAAACGCAGACGTGACGGCGCACACCCTACACTAGCCAGTGCTCACGTTTGGGCAGATACATTGAGTAATTGGATTATGATGAAAAGTGCCTACCCCATTAACCTAATTAAAAAACCAATGGCAGTAAAAGACACTACTACAAAAAACTTAAAACCGTAGTTATAAATGGAATGGTGGAACGCCTTACATAGCTTATTCAACTATGATGAGAAAAGTATGATGCTGTTTAATAGCGGGCATTTCTTGTACTTATTCTCAGCATTCTTTCTAATATATGCCTTCATTTATAAAAATGTTACAGTAAGGCTATGCTATGTTATTGCGTTTAGCCTATTATTTTACTATAAGAGTAGTGGTTGGTACCTATTTATACTTTTATTCTCAGTAATATTGGACTATTGGGTAGCATTGGTTATTTACAAGGCTAAAAATAGAAGCACTGCTAAAGCCTGGCTCGTAATAAGTTTGGTGGCAAACGTTGGTCTATTAGCTTACTTTAAATATACCAATTTCTTCATTTCCAACTTTAATTTGTTGTCTGGCGGCGATATCGAACCTTTAGACTTGTTTTTGCCAATAGGAATTTCATTTTATACCTTTCAAACAATTAGCTATGTGGTAGATGTGTATCAGGGAAAGCTAAAACCTGTAAGGAATATATTGGACTATACGTTTTATATGACCTTTTTCCCACATTTGGTTGCAGGTCCGATAGTTAGGGCAAAAGACTTTTTACCTCAAGTGCGTCAACCACTCTGCTTTTCTACAGCAGTTATGGGCGAAGGATTGTATTTAATACTGAAAGGCTTGGTTAAAAAGGCAATTATTGCAGACTACATCAGTCAATATGTTGATTTAGTTTTTGACAATCCTAAGGCTTATTCAGGTTTTGAAAATCTGATGGCAGTATATGCCTATACCCTGCAGATTTACTTTGATTTTTCTGGTTATTCTGATATCGCAATCGGTATTGCCTTATGGTTAGGTTACAGGTTGGTATGGAATTTTAATAGGCCATACATTTCTAAAAACATTACTGAGTTTTGGCGAAGGTGGCATATTTCACTTTCATCTTGGTTACGAGACTACATTTATATCCCCTTAGGTGGCAATAGAAAAGGAGTTGGTAAACAGTACATATTCCTAATGCTGACAATGTTAATCGGCGGACTTTGGCACGGACCCTCTTGGAAATTTGTAGCTTGGGGTGGCTTACACGGTTTAGCGTTAGCCATTCATAAACTTTATCATCGTTATATTGGTCAGGCTGTTGGCAATACCATTTTACATCAAGCATTTGGCGGGTTTGTTACTTTCCATTGGGTAGCATTACTTTGGGTATTTTTTAGGGCATCAGACTTTAACATAGCAAGCCAAATATTCACACAAATATTTACACAAATGGATTTGTCGTTTATTCAGCCATTTGTACAAGTACGTTACGTATTTGTTTCTGTTTTATTGATAGGTTATCTATTCGTTTTCATCCCTAATAGTTGGAAAAAATTAGCAGAACACATCAGTGTAAAACTTCCAATATTAGCGAAGGCTGTTTGCCTACTATTGGTAATAGGTTTCATTATCAGTCTAACTACAGACGAGGTTAAACCGTTTATTTACTTTCAGTTTTAGGTTAAGTAATTTCAGTAGTATTCTATATTTTACATACAAGATAAGATGAAGCTGTAAAAGATTTATTTTTCTATCACTTGATATTAAACCTTACTTTATTTTGTTTTCTCCCAAATTATACCCTTAAAAAGAAATAGATGCAAAACTGAAATTATCCTTTAATACCTAACATTTTCATCTTTTTCAAAGTGGTAACTATATTCTACAAGACCCAATTTAGGTTTATTTATATAGATTAGGTTAGGTTAGTACCTATATTGTAGACATCTGCATCTGAAACACTTTCGTATTTTTTTATCAAAGTCAATTTACCATTTCGCATAGAAATAATAGACTCATAAGTAGGATACCCACAAGTCTCTCTTCGCTAGAGGTAAACATAAACCATCTATAATGACTCGGCAACGTATTAGTGGAATCCTCACATAATCGATTAAAACCACAACCATTTAAATCTAATTTGCTGGTAATTTTATTATTTACAATATTGTACAGCTGATTTTTTATTATCAAAAGAATCAGGTTTATAATTTAAATATCTATAAACTATAAATTCAGTCGATGTTAATTGAATAGAAGCACAAGTCGTTGCTGGGGGACACTTTCTATTTCGTTAATACCCCTTGTTGGCTTATTTATCTTCTCCTTCATCGTAAGAAATGCCAAGGAAAAAATCATAATTAACATTACTATTCGAGCAAGAAACTACATTCAAAACTGGGGCTAAATCTATTAGAACCATTCTTGAGCTATCGAAATAACTTTGAAATAAAGCAAAAGTACCATCAAAGGTATGGGCTTAATAGTCGAACCCAATCTCTAATCAACTACTTTCGAAGTATCTGCAACAGTTCTAGTCTTTTGCGGCGTTCAAGCCAAAAAACACAGTCTGATTAAATAGATGACACACTTCATTGTTTTACATTGAGACAACTAAAGCACAAGAAATATAGATATTTATCACCTCTTATTTACAAGACTCCATATTCAACGTACGAGCCATTTCTGTAGTGAAATAGAACTTATCAGATTTACTCAAAGTCTTAGGTACGTCTTTCAATTGTTTGCCTAACTCTACCTGTCTAATTTTATCATCGTTTGTACCATTTTTACGATATTCTTTACAAAGCAAAATGTGGTACTCCTTTAACATTACGCGCCAATCTAGGGCTGGTACTGCAACAGGGGGTTCAGGCTTTGGAGTAGGAGTAGGATCAGGTTGCTGTATTTTTGGTTTAGCAGTTGCAGTTGGCTTTTCAGTCTCAGGTACCTCTACTTTCTCGATAACTTTAACAGTATCAACTACTACAGTTTCTTGAACTGGGGTCTTTTGTTTACAAGATGAAACAGAAGCAATAACAAACAGAGAGGAAATAATTAAAAGTTTATACATAATAAAATAAAGCTTAGTTAGGTAAGATGCAATTAGGTGCCAATTTGTTTTATATGCCTTAAAAATAATTATGAAATAAATTTAATCTTAAAGAAATTAAAATGAATGGTTAAAAAATTGAAATATTTAAATTAATACCTATAGAAAAATACCCCTATCAAATAAATGATAGGGATATATATATATTTAAACAAATTATTTAAACTGGGCAAACATAATCAACTCCATTAAGTATCATATCAGCTAAAATAGTAACAACTATTGTACTAACTATAACTGAAATTGGAATACTTAAAACAGTTATTAAAGCAGTAAAAATTAACCCAAGTATAATTTTTAAAGTTTTTTCCTCATCTATAGCTTCCTTAATTATGTTTACAATTTTACACATTCCCTTTCTGACTATTACATAAGAGAATTTATTACCTCTAATCCATCTACGGAAATTCCTTGATCTAATTGAATCTAGCGACGGAGTATCAGAATGCATACTTAACTTAAAGTGATCAAGATCTAAGTCAAATTCAGCTCGTTCCAATATATAGTCATTAGAAATTGACGGTAAACTAGACTTGTTGTAAGAAGAAGTTAATTCTAATTCATAGTTAACATTCTGCTCTAGGTAATTCAAGGGATCTCTTGAGTTTATAACTTGTTGTAGTTGTAAAGCAAGGGCTTCTAAAGTTGTTCCTTCTAATTGATAATCAGCCATAAAAATTATGTCTATTGGTTTGTAGACGAGTCAAATATTATCATAAAACATTAAATAATAAAATATAATTTATGAGATGTACTTTATGATATATAAGGTACGTACTGTGCACAAAAATATCCCTATCAAATAAATGATAGGGGTTTAAAAAAAGTGGCATCGTCATACTCTCCCACATTTGCTGCAGTACCATCTGCGCAGACGGGCTTAAGTAATATCCGAATAAATAATTTACTATGAATTCCCTTTATTAAAACCTATTGGAGACTTAATTTG
>Ga0163144_10002774_pt1 | contig 40096 bp, 42 predicted proteins | sample OliLak19BULKMAT1_FD_123175 | JGI IMG/M metagenome (GOLD analysis project Ga0163144, IMG submission 123175) | Freshwater microbial mat bacterial communities from Lake Vanda, McMurdo Dry Valleys, Antarctica - Oligotrophic Lake LV.19.BULKMAT1 | ecosystem: Environmental > Aquatic > Freshwater >...
GGGCAACGCACATTGTTGAAGAATCTAAGAACCACGCCCGACAAGAAGGCGAGCGGTTACTCCAATTAGCCCAAGATGAAATAAAACGGGAATATAGCCAGGCGAAAAACGAATTGGTTAAAGAAATTTCCAGCATTGCGATAGTTGGAGCAGAAAAAATTCTGGGTCGAGAAGTCGATCAAGCCAGCAATGACCGTTTAGTCGATGATTTAATCAAGCAGATATAGAGATCAGCATGGCGGAAAAATTAACTATAGCCAGACCTTATGCCAAAGCGGTGTTTGAACAGGCTTTAGCGGGCAGCGGTTTAGACGATTGGGAAAAAATTCTTCAAGGCTTGGCGATTATCGCTCATGATAATAATGCTTCAGCCCTGTTAGATAATCCTTTAATCAATAATGAGCAGCGCCTGGATCTGTTTCTGAAAGTGATGGAAAAAACTTTAACTGGATTAACGGAGGCTCGGCAAGCTGAGCTTAAAAATTTTCTAAAAGCTTTAATTTTGGAAAAACGCTTAAATATTTTGCCGGAAATTTTTCAGCGGTATGAAAGCTTATTGGCGTCCGAAAAAGAATTAAAAGAAGTCATTGTGATTTCTGCCCATCCTCTGAATGAAGACCGCCGCAAGCAAATGACTGAAGCCCTCAGCCTTTACTTACATTCTAAAGTGGTTGTAGATTTTAAAGAGGATATCAGTTTGATAGGCGGTGCCATTATCCGCACAGGAAACTGGGTTATGGATGGGTCAATTAAAAGTAAATTACAAAGTTTACGCGATAATCTTCAAGAATAGCGCTCATTAGGAGTCGGAGAGAATTATGACAAAACAATTAAAGGCAACAGAAATCAGTGAAATCATCAAATCCCAGATTGGGCAATTCGATTTAGCGCCCCGGGTTAGCACTGAAGGTACTATTGTCAGCTTAAAAGACGGTATCGTCCGTATTTATGGTCTGGATAACGTTATGTTTGGTGAAATGATTGAATTTCCCGGCAATACTTTTGGTTTAGCCTTAAATCTAGAACGTGATTCTGTCGGCGCCGTAGTTCTTGGAGAGTATGAACATCTGGAAGAAGGGATGATCGCCCGATGCACAGGCCGGATTCTGCAAGTCCCCGTGGGTGAAGCTTTATTAGGGCGTGTAGTTAACGCTTTAGGTGATCCTATTGACGGCAACGGTCCTGTAAAAACTACTGAATCTTCCCCGATTGAAAAAGTAGCTCCTGGGGTCATTCATCGTCAGTCAGTCAATCAGCCGATGCAAACCGGCATTAAATCCATTGATGCTTTAGTTCCCATTGGCCGAGGCCAGCGCGAATTGATTATTGGCGACCGCCAAACAGGAAAAACCGCTATCGCTCTTGACGCTATCATTAATCAAAAAGGGACTGGCGTTAAATGTATTTATGTGGCAATCGGTCAAAAAGCCTCATCCATCGCTTCGGTAGTGAGAAGATTAGAAGAGCATGGTGCCATGGCTCATACTATTATCGTCGCTGCCAGTGCTGCTGATTCTGCCGCTATGCAATATATTGCTCCCTATGCGGGTTGTTCTATGGGCGAATACTTCCGCGACCGAGGCGAAGATGCGTTAATTATTTACGATGATTTAACCAAGCAAGCCTGGGCTTATCGTCAAGTTTCTCTTTTATTGCGCCGCCCACCGGGCCGTGAAGCCTATCCTGGGGACGTATTTTATTTACACTCTCGTTTATTGGAAAGAGCCGCTCGGGTTAGCGCTGATTATGTAGAAAAAATGACCGAAGGCAAAGTTAAAGGTAAAACCGGTTCATTGACCGCTCTGCCCATTATTGAAACTCAAGCGGGTGACGTTTCGGCTTTCGTACCGACCAACGTTATTTCGATTACTGACGGTCAAATTTTCTTGGACGTCAACTTGTTTAACTCTGGCATTCGTCCTGCTATTAACTCAGGATTATCTGTTTCCCGAGTAGGGGGAGCAGCCCAAACTCATATTATTAAAAAATTAGCTGGGACTTTACGTTTAGCTTTAGCTCAATTCCGGGAATTAGAGGCTTTTGCCCAATTTGCTTCCGATTTAGACGATACAACTCGTAAACAATTGGAGCGCGGCCAACGTTTGGTCGAAATTTTAAAGCAAAAACAATTTAATCCTTTGAGCGTGGCTGAAATTGCATTTAGCTGGTTTATCGCTGAAAAAGGCTATTTAGATGATGTTGAATTAAAAAAAGTCCGCGAATTTAACGAAACTTTTCTCAGTTATTTACGCGATCAACATGCCGATTTATTGAATGAAATCAATAAAAAACCCGAATTAAGCGATCATATAGCCAAGCAAATGCATGAAGTGGTTGAACAATTCAAAAAAACTCAAGCTTATTAGTGATTAATTATGGCGCAAACACAAAAAGTACTTGAACAAATTAATAGTATTAAAAATACGCAAAAAATTACGCGAGCCATGGAATTAGTGGCTGCCAGTAAAATGCGTAAAGCCCAAGAGCGTATGGCTACGTCAAGGCCTTATGCGACTAAAATTCGCCAAGTGATTCGTCATGTCGCGCAAAGCAGCAGTGAATACCATCATCCTTACCTGGAAGCTCGGAAAAATCCTGAAAGGATCGGTTATATTGTGATCACCAGTGACCGGGGTTTATGTGGTGGGTTAAATATTAATTTATTCCGTACCCTGATCAAGTTTATGAAAGAGCGTCAACAAAAAGATGTTCAGCATGATTTATGTTTAATCGGACGTAAAGGTAAATTATTTTTTAAACGTCATGGTGATGGAATTTTAGGTGTAGCCGAACAATTAGGCGATAAACCTTCAGCTCAAGATTTGGTCGGTATTGTCAAAGTGATGCTGGATCATTACGATCAAGGTAAAATTGATGCGGTTTATATTGCTTATAACGAATTCGTTAATACCATGACTCAAAAGCCAATAGTCAGACAATTGCTCCCACTACTGAATACTGATGCGGATAGTGATACTGGCGGCGCAGGGCATTGGGATTATATTTACGAACCGGATTCGGCGAAAGAATTATTAGATAAACTTTTAATACGGTATATTGAAGCCCAGGTTTATCAGGCAGTAATTGAAAATTTAGCGTGCTTTCAGTCTGCTCAAATGGTGGCGATGAAAAATGCTACTGAAAATGCTGGCGAGTTAATTAAAGAATTACGAACAATTTATAATAAAGCCCGGCAAGCGAGTATTACCCGCGAAATAGCCGAAATTGTCGGCGGCGCAGCGGCGATTGAGTAACTTAAAAAAATTTAGTTGAGGAAAATGCAATGACTTCAAAAGAACAACAGTCGACTGGTAAAGTGGTTGAAATCATCGGAGCGGTGGTCGACGTAGAATTTCAGCGTGGTCAAGCCCCAAAAATTTACGACGCCTTACGAATTGAATCTCATAATCTGACTCTTGAAGTGCAACAACAATTAGGCGATAACACAGTACGTACAATCGCCATGGGTGTCACCGATGGTTTGTCTCGTGGCGCAGCCGCTTTTAATACCGGCAAACCCATCTCTGTACCCGTGGGCGAGAAAACCTTAGGCCGCATTATGAACGTATTAGGCGAGCCTATTGATGAGGCGGGGCCTATTGACGCTCCTCATCTTAAATCCATCCATCGCAAACCGCCTGCATTTGTTGAACTTTCTGATAGCACTGAATTGCTTGAAACCGGAGTTAAGGTCATTGACTTGCTTTGTCCTTTTGCTAAAGGTGGTAAAGTAGGTTTATTCGGCGGCGCCGGCGTGGGCAAAACCGTTAATATGATGGAACTTATTCGAAATATTGCGATTGAACACAGCGGTTATTCTGTATTTGCCGGCGTTGGCGAGCGTACTCGCGAAGGAAACGATTTTTATCATGAAATGAAAGAATCTAAGGTTATCGACAAGGTCTCCTTGGTTTATGGTCAAATGAATGAACCGCCAGGCAACCGTTTACGAGTCGCTTTAACGGGTCTGACAATCGCTGAAAACTTCCGCGATGAAGGCCGTGACGTATTATTGTTCATCGACAATATTTATCGTTACACCTTAGCGGGTGTGGAAGTCTCGGCTCTATTGGGCCGTATGCCTTCCGCCGTAGGTTATCAACCGACTTTAGCGGAAGAAATGGGACAACTACAAGAGCGGATTACTTCAACTAAAACCGGTTCAATTACCTCCATTCAAGCCGTTTACGTTCCAGCGGATGACTTAACCGATCCTTCACCGGCAACCACTTTTGCCCACTTGGATGCCACTGTTGTATTATCCCGGCAGATTGCGGAAAAAGGTATTTATCCCGCTATCGATCCCTTGGATTCTACCAGCCGGCAATTAGATCCCTTAGTGGTTGGTGAAGAACATTATCAAGTCGCCCGTAGCGTTCAGCAAACTTTGCAACGTTATAAAGAACTTAAAGATATTATTGCTATTCTCGGTATGGATGAACTGTCTGATGAAGATAAATCCACCGTCAGACGCGCCCGGAAAATTGAAAGATTTTTATCACAACCCTTTTTCGTTGCGGAAGTTTTCACTGGTCAAGCGGGTAAATATGTTCCTTTACGCGAGACTATTCGTGCTTTCAAAGGAATTTTGCAGGGTGATTATGATCATTTACCGGAGCAAGCTTTTTATATGGTTGGTTCCATTGAGGAAGTCATAGATAAAGCTAAAAAATTAGCATAAGAAGCAGGATATTATGGCTGAAAAAATGATGCAATTAGACATTGTCAGTGCGGAAAAATCTTTATTCCATGGACAGGTTAAATTTTTGTCGGTCACCGGAACTGTGGGTGAACTAGGCATTAGCCCCGGCCATACTGCTTTACTAACTGCCCTTAAACCGGGACAAGTGCGTGCCGAACTGGCCGAAGGCCGGGAAGAAATTTTTTATATTTCTGGCGGCATGTTAGAGGTGCAGCCTGCTGTAGCCACTATTTTAGCGGATACTGCTGTAAGAGCTGCAGATTTAGATGAAGCCGCGGCGCAAGCTGCGATAGAGCATGCCGAAAGATCGTTGGGTGAACGTAAAGCGGGCATAGAATACTCTACGGCTTTAACTGAGCTGGCTGAGGCGACTGCTCAATTAAGAGCTATTCAGGCCTTACGCAAACGTCATACTCAAGTTTAACCCTCGTTACGGTATAATGAAATTACATATCATCATTTTAGCGGCAGGAAAAGGTAAGCGAATGATGTCCGACCTGCCTAAAGTTCTACACCCTTTGGGGGGTAAGAGCTTACTGGAACGGGTGATTACCACTGCTTTACAATTAAATCCTCAAACTATCCATGTCGTTTACGGCAATGGTGGGTCCCAAGTCGCCGATTGCTTGCAGCATATGCCAGTCCAATGGGTTGAGCAAACTCAATTATTAGGCACTGGACATGCAGTGATGCAAGCTTTACCTTTTTGCGATGATGATGAACAAGTCCTCATTTTATATGGTGATGTGCCTTTAATTTCAGTCGATTCTTTAAATAATTTATTTGCGAATAATCAGGAAAAAGTTGGATTAATTGTTGCTGAATTAGCCAACCCGAATGGTTTTGGTCGAATTATCCGCAATAATCAGGGGGATATCATCGGTATTGTTGAGCAGAAAGATGCTAACGAGCAACAACTTGCTATTCAAGAAATCAATACCGGAATAATGACCGCTCCCGTTCACTGTCTTAAAAGATGGTTGCCGCAAGTCAAAAATACCAATAAGCAACAAGAATATTATTTAACCGATATTATTGCTTTAGCTGCAGAAGAGGGTCTCTCCGTTTATGGTTATAAGACGCCTTGTAATGAAGAAACCAAAGGGGTGAATGATCGATTAGAACTCGCTTCTTTAGAGAGATATTATCAAAAACAACTGGCGATATCTCTTATGAATCAAGGCGTGACGATAGCTGACCCCTTACGCATTGATATCAGGGGTGAAGTGTCTGTGGCTACAGACGTCTTTTTAGATATTAATGTGATTCTAGAAGGCAAAGTGACTATTGGAAAAAATTCCCGTATTGGGCCTAATGTTTGTCTTAAAAATGCCGAAATTGGGGACAATGTGGAAATTCTTGCTAACTGTGTCATTGAAGGCGCGGTCATTGCGGAAAATTGTCAAATTGGCCCGTTCGCTCGGATTCGTCCAGACACAAAACTGGCGGCAGCAGTTAAAATAGGTAATTTTGTTGAAGTAAAAAAATCTATCCTAGGCTCAGGCAGCAAAGCAAACCATCTCAGCTATTTAGGAGACGCTACTATAGGCGCTCAAGTTAATATTGGCGCGGGGACGATTACTTGCAATTACGATGGTAAAAATAAACACCCGACTCATATTGGCGATGGCGCTTTTATAGGTTCAAACACTTCTTTGATTGCGCCTATTAAAGTTGGTGCTAATGCGACTATTGGCGCAGGTTCTACGATTACTCGCGAGGCTCCGGCTGATATCCTGACTGTCGCCCGTGCCCGTCAAGCCACCATTAAGAATTGGAAACGCAAAGGCTAAGCTTGTGAGTTTACCTAGAGTTTACTCTCCTCAATATTTGAAAATCGGTTTATTGATTAATATCGATGAAGCCGCGAGCAGGCATTTATTGACCGTATTGCGATTATCTATCGGAGATTCTCTACAGATTTTTAATGGCGAGGGAGGCGCTTATGCGGCTCGTCTTCAAGCCTGTCAAAAAAAATCAGCCCAGATTCAAATCGGTGAATTTTTGGCGATTGATCGTGAATCGCCGTTGAAAATCCATTTAGGTCAAGCTATTTCCCGCGGTGAGCGGATGGATTACACCATCCAAAAATCAGTGGAGCTTGGTGTCGATAAGATTACGCCTGTTTTCTCGGAGAGGTGCGGAGTTCAATTAAAAGGTGAACGAATAGAAAATCGAGTTCAGCATTGGCAAAAAATAGCGATCAGCGCCAGTGAGCAATCTGGGCGTTGCCATGTTCCCAAGATTGAAAACCCCGTATCTTTTGATAAATTTATAACTGAAGCAAAAGGTTGGAGGTTTATTTGTAATCCCGAAAACGCCTCTTCCTTGAATGACTTATCTGCAAAAATTTCGGAAGCTACTTTATTAATCGGTCCTGAAGGCGGTTTTAGCGCTCAAGAAATACAACAAGCCTGCCAATCTGAATTCTATTCTCTATCCCTGGGCCCTCGCATTTTGCGCACTGAAACCGCCGCTGTAGTGGCTTTAACTCTATTGCAAAATCAATGGGGAGATTTATCGTAATCCCTTATAAAATAACGGGCTTTTTTTAAAAAATTTATAATTTTTCGACAAAAGCTGGCTTCGAGTGCTTTCCAAAGACGGTTTTTTTCATACCAATCCTGATAAACGACAAAATCATCTAATGGATTTGCAGGAACATTTAATTTTTCTTTTAAATCAGAATGTTCATTTGCTAAATAAAATCGAGAGTAAAGATAAGCTTATAAATTTAAACAAAAAGTCCTCGTGTTGCCAGTTAGCAGGGTTTGACATGCCGACTTGGACTGGCGCATGGATTTGTTTTCTTTGCGCGCCTCTGCTGATAGGGGCGAATGCAGGCTGCAAAATTCATAATATTGATATTCACTCATCAGGATTCTTCAATAAAATATGAGCATTTGCCATGACGGTTTCAGCGTCATGCACCCGGTATAAATAGGAATAAGCGACACGCCATTTTTGGCCTGTTGTGGTGTGAATGGTTGCTGTTTTATGATTGAGCCGCTCAACAATACCCATGATATCCCGGCCATCACTATTGAACCCAACACAATCGCTGACTTTTAAATTATGGGCTGTCAAAGTATTTGTTTTTTCATGAATCGCTGTTTCTATGCCATCCACGTTCAACATATAATACGGCAAAAGAAAATTCTTCTTTTGTTCAAGATCGAAGATCTCAACACTCTTTTGTTTTAACGCAACCAACTGGGCTTTGATAGAACGGTTTTGGGTACGATCAAAATACTCCAATTCCATTCCCAGTCTCAATTTTTGTTTCATTGCTATGATCCTTTGAGGATTTTGCAATTCACAATCAATGACCACGCAAACCCGATAAAGATCGAATAAACTGGCTTGACGTAGTTCATTGACGAGTTCCGTATAGTTCATTTTCTTTCACTCCTCATTCATGGGTAAAGATATTTTTTTTGATAGCATCTGAAGTCATTTCAGTCATTATTTTACAGATATTATTTTTGCAGTAAACGGTTAGAGCCTAAATTCTCTCATGAAATAAAGAGAAATTTTAAAAAATGAATTTCGGGAGGGCTGTTTTCTAAAATATAGTCAAAGCGATTGAGTTTTCGGTGTTATAGCGCCCATTGGCTGGTGAGATTGAAACGTTCTGACTGAGAAAAACCGCAGGAATACTCATTGTATTTCAAGATTTTTCGAAGGCAGAAGGTTTCAAGATCGTCAGTCGATGGGATGCTATAACACCGAAAACCTAAGCGTTTTGAGTATAATTTGATCTAAAATTTTGGTTTCAACTGTCACTTCATGGACTGGATAATTTTTTTGGTTTTGATCTTCTCTAGCAATGGATTCATCCATGGTGGAGAGGCCACCATGGCCAGGCGCGTTTTTGAACCACATGCAAACTCATAATAGCTACAGTTCGGAGTGTGCGAGTACAGCGCAAACCCCTTAAACTGAGGGGTTTTAAATGATTTCAGCAAAAATTTTCTGGTTGCTTTTTATTTTTTGGATGGTCTATAATCACCAAGGCGACACCCGAGTGACGAAAACACTCGGGTGCCGCTGACCAAAATTAACACGGAACTGTTAACATGGCTGACATTAGTCTAACTGATTATTCGTATTTTTTGAATCACTTCGTTGAATCGCGAAAAGCCTTTCCTTTTGAAAAAAACACCCCGGTGGGTAGCCCTATAAGCTATGTGCCTGTGTTGCTGCTTGTTTGTATTCTGGGCAGCGTCATTGGGATGGGAATTCTCATATTCAGAATGAAGTGTGGGACACAGAAAACCGGATATTTCAAAGGGGCAAAACCAGTCTATGCGCCAGCACCGCATTGGGCTGGGATCTTTCTCCTTTATCCTGGTGCGGGGCTGGTGTTTTGGTCGCTATTTTAAATGGACAATAGTTTGGTTACAATTTTGACATCTTTGGCGGCTTCCATCCTCGCTTTTGATCCTCTGGCAAAATTTTTAGTTCAAAATAAAATTGTTTTCACTCAAGTCGATTCAAAAAAAATAAGCTATAAAAAAGATTGCTCGTTTGCTGTATTACGCAAAGTAATGACGCAGCTTCGTTATGCGCGCAGTCCCCGGCATGATTAATTTAATTGACGATGCTATTGGAGTGACCTCTTACGACGCTGCTCGCTGTTTCGAATCAATACCTGACCGTCATTTATTAAATCAATTGATGGAATTAGATCAAGGGGTTAGTCGATTAGATAATTCTTTAAATAAAAGTATTCTTGTGCGCAATCATGTATTATTTATTCAGTTGAGTGTTAAAAATATACGGTGATAATGTAGAAGCTATTTGGAAAAATGGCCTGCCTGCAGTAGATTATTGGTGTCATACTATCGGAGAATTACAGCAAAAATTGCCTGTACATTGTGTTTATCAATATTGCCGGAATAATATTGCTTTTGCGGATATTTCTTCTCAGCAGTGTCTTGAAATTTTCAATCGCTCATAGTGTAAGCAGCTTGCTGCTGTAACCACTGAGTTTCTGCGGCTGGATTATCTGGAAATCCAAATGCTTGAATGTGGACTGATAACCGCCGATCAGCTGCTCAAATTCCAGAACCGGAGCATTAAGCCACAGGTAATTATTTTTTAGAGTACCGTAAGTGCCTATTATATTGATTTTAAATGAAAATTAATTTTTAGTCTATAATTAATGTATTACATCAGCCTTTAAGGGAGGAGGTTTTTTATGCTAGGTTTAATAGTCATATTTTTTGTTATTGCCCTTATCGCGGCGGGTTTAGGTTTTGGCGGCATTGCAGGGGCTGCGATGGGGATTGCTCAAATCTTATTTTACATCTTCATTATATTGTTCGTAATCGCTTTAATTATGGCGATAGTACGAGGAGATCGAAGATGGTGGTGGTGGTAGCTGTCGATAGAAGCTAACCTGACTGCCATGCGAGTATCAACAAAACAGCCCATTCAGGGCTGTTTTGTTGATGCCTCTCTATATATGCCTTGCTGTAGAGTGAGTTTCGGAATATAATGTGTATCAATTGTGATCAATGCTTTAATTGGCAATGAAATATTGATCAATCGCGACAGCAAGAGGGTTCTAAAATGACAAAGAATAATTCTAACTGGCGTTCCTGGTTGGTCGTATTGACTGCGGCCTTATTTTTTTTCTACGAATTTATCCAAATGAACCTGCTCAGTGGCATCAGCGATGCTGTTATGACCGATTTACATATTAACGCCACCCAGTTCGGATTATTATCATCGGCCTATTTTTTCTCAACAGTTTTATTTTTATTGGTCGCCGGCATTTTGCTTGATCGCTTCTCAGCGCGAAAAATTATTCTAGGTTCTTTAATAATTTGTATAGCTGGAATCGCATTATTTGCGGGGGCGGGAGGATTAAAGGTGGCAATGATCGCCCGTTTTTTATCAGGTATTGGCAGTGCATTTTGCTTTTTAAGCGTTATTCGCTTAGCCTCACGCTGGTTTCCTCCTCAAAAAATGGCTTATGTCACTGGTTGTATCGTGACTATGGCTATGGCTGGGGCATTGGTAGCCCAAACGCCCTTGACCTTGATTTTGCAACATCTTAACTGGCGGAATGCTTTAATGGCGGACGCCGTATTTGGTTTACTGATTTTCCACTTAATTGCCATAATGGTCAAAGATTATCCTGTAGACCAATCCGCTACTAATGCAGAAGAACATAAAGCTTTAGAAAAGATGGGCTATTTACGAAGCATGAAATTGGCTTTTTTTCGGGGTCAAAACTGGTTGGCCGGTGGTTATGTCTGTTTAATGAACCTAATTGTGATTTTATTGGGCGGCACCTGGGGAAAGCTCTATTTAATGAATACCCATCAATTGTCAGCTTTGGATGCCTCTTACGTCACATCGCTTATGTTTATAGGGGCAATCATTGGCGGACCATTGGCTGGCTGGATTTCAGATAAAATTAAGTTGCGTCGAGTGCCCATGATGTCTGGTGCACTTATCTGTTTAGGTTTAGTCTGGGCTCTGCTGGGGTTGCCCTTAACTTTATTTTCCTTGTTAGCCTTATTCTTTCTTATGGGAGTCGCCACCAGTACCCAGGTCATAGGTTATCCTTATGTGGCTGAAAACAGTCCTCGGTTAATTACTGCAATGTCGGTCAGTGTCGTCAATATTTCTACTCAAGCCGGATTATTTTTCGCTGAGCCTTTATTCGGTTATTTAATGGACCTTAATCATAAAGGCTCTGTGTATACAGCTGCTGATTTTCATTGGGCCATGTTTTTATTCCCCATTAGTTTTATGTTGGCTTTAATAACAGTTTGGAAATTACGTGAAACTCATTGCAAGTCACAAGCAGATTTAGATAAGCAATATGTACTGGGCTAAGTTCCCATTAATTTTTTTAAGCCTTTTCCTTTTAAGCGCCTGCGCTCCCCTCCCGCCCAGTCAGCCAATGGACATTTGTAAGATCTATTCTCAGTATCCCCAATGGTATTGGGCTTCAGAAGCAGCTTATAAAAAATGGGGAACTCCACCTTCAGTACAAATGGCGATTATTTATCAAGAATCCAGTTATGATGCTTATGCTAAACCGCGGCGTAAAAAATTATTGTGGTTAATTCCCTGGAAAAGGCCGACCACAGCGACGGGATATGCTCAAGCTACCGATGGCGCTTGGGAAAATTATATCAGGCACACGGGAAATACAGCTGCAGACCGGGCAAATTTTAGCGATGCTGTCGATTTTATCGGCTGGTATAATGCCAAATCACGTCATCAGTTGGGGATTTCTCCAGATAATGCTTATGCATTATATTTGGCTTATCACGATGGTATTAATGGTTATTCACATCGAACTTACCAGCAAAAAAAATGGTTGCAACAAATTGCTCATAAAGTGGCGAAAATGGCGCATCAATATCAAATTCAGTTTAATGAATGCCGAAAATCACTACCCAAAAAGCATTGGTGGAATGGGTAGCTCGGAACTTAGTCTAAAGCTTGCTGCAGGTCTTCTTGCAAATCTTCAATAGCTTCAATACCAACGGATAATCGAATTAAGCCATCACTAATGCCTAATTGTTCGCGAGTAGCTTGGGGAATAGAAGCATGAGTCATAATAGCCGGGTGTTCAATTAAGCTTTCGACACCCCCCAGGCTTTCCGCCAAAGTAAATATCCGGCAGCTTGAAAGCATTTTTTTGGTTTCTTCAAGGGAAAGTTTTAGTACGGCGCTGATCATACCGCCAAATAAAGCCATTTGTTTTTTAGCCAGGTTATGTTGCGGATGGGAAATCAACCCCGGATAGTAAACTTTTTCTACTCGCGGATGTTGTTCTAACCACCCAGCTAAACATAGCGCATTTTGATGATGCCTTTCCATGCGCAAAGCCAATGTTTTAAGCCCCCGTAAAGCTAAAAAACTATCAAAAGGTCCGGCGATAGCCCCGATGGCATTTTGGAGATAAGCGAGTTGTTTAATCAATTCAGGATTGTCACCGACCACAGCGACGCCATTAACCACATCCGAATGGCCATTAAGATATTTAGTAGCAGAATGGACCACGATATCAAAGCCCAGCTCCAAAGGACGTTGGCTCATCGGGGTGGCGAAAGTATTATCGGCGCAGGCGATGAGCTTGTGTTGTTTTGCAATTTGGGCAATGGCGGCTAAATCCACTATTTTGAGTAAGGGATTGCTGGGTGATTCAACCCAAATCATTCTGGTGTTAGGCTGAATAGCTTTAATCACCGCAGATAAGTCGGTCATATCGACAAAAGTAAATTCCAAGCCAGCAGAGCGTTGGCGGACATTGTTAAACAATCGAAACGTGCCTCCATAAACGTCATCCATGACCAGGATGTGATCGCCGGGACTTAATAACTCCAAGACAGTCGCCATAGCTGCCATTCCTGAAGCAAAGGCGAACCCCCGTTGTCCTGATTCTAAATCAGCAATACAGCGCTCATAAGCGAATCGAGTAGGATTTTGAGTACGGGAGTATTCAAACCCCTGATGCTCGCCCGGAGCGCGCTGGGCATAAGTGGATGTGGCATAAATGGGTGTCATGACCGCCCCAGTAGAGGGGTCCGGATATTGGCCGCCATGTATGGTTCGGGTGGCAAGTTTTGTTTGTTTATTGATAGGCATAGCGTTAAGTATATTAATTATAAATTCTAATTTCCAGTGGTTGCTGGAGGGCAGGGCACGGCAATCGGGCCAAAGTATAAACAAGTGGATCAATTTATCCCAAACACCGTGAATATTTCCCGCCTACGCCAAGGGTGCCGCGGATATATCGCATTAGGGGTCCTGTCAGACTCCACTTTTCCAATTTTTGTGAGTACAAAAAAATCGGAAAAGCTCCGTCTGCCACCCCGTAGCTAGCGCCTTGGCGTAGGCGGGAAATATTCACTCGCAAATGCGTTAAAATTCGAAAGTAGTTAAAATCTTGCGGTAAGAAAAAAAATTATTCTTTAGTTTCATTCAGTAATTTAGCCAAATAAGTATGGTTCCATACCTGCCATCAACCGCTTATTTTGGGTACCTGTTTTGGCCGTTTTTTCATTTTTCAATAAGTTCAAAGCAATGTGGCGAATGACTGCAAAATTTTCTGGACAATCTTTTCTGACACGGCAAGCATCCTCAGGAAATCCAACGTCTAAACACCAGTGCAAACCATTTTTTATTCCCCTCCATAATGCGTTATTCAGTTTCATATCCATTCTCCTAGTTTTTAAAACCAGGAATATTCGCACAAATAATCTTTGTAGAGAATAAAAAAACTGAAGTTTATGACACTTTCGAATTTTAACGCATTTGCGAGTGAATATTTCCCGCCTACGCCAAGGCGCTAGCGGCGCGTATCACATCGCTGGCTGAGCCGTAACGGCCGCTTCCGACTTGATCGTCAATGAAATGTTCAAAATGGTTACCTAGGCTGACACTAGTATTTTTGCGCATGGCATAACCCTTATTAGGGTTGTGTATTAAATTATAATATTTTTTGGTATATTTTGTCAAAAATGAAATTTGAGCCTGGAAACCTTCTATCAGCGTGGCCGAGTTGATGGAAATGTGACTTTCCGGCGCATCCCAAGCCGCTTCCGGAGGTTATTATCGTATACTAAAGCTAGCTCGAACTATAGCAGACCTTAATCATAGTGCTGGTATAAATATCTGACTCCTTTGGAATAATCTGTGCAAGATATCAATGACCTCCCCTCAAGCCTCTTTCGTTTAATATGCATGCGCTCTAAAATATTTTACATGCCGCTTCGTCAAGAAACATATTCCGCCACCAAACGGCACAGAGGGTTGCTGTTCACTTGAGTTCCAAATAAACCTAACTGTTTTAAAAGATGGGTGATCTGAGGGTTGGCCGGCAACTTGACATGGCTAACATGTGTTGGAATAGCTTGCACGACGTGTGCAGGAACACCACTTTCAACCGTAACTTGTCGAATGGAGTTTGGAATAGCAGCGATAGCGTTTTCATGTACCCAGGGTTTGATCACCAGTTTATGAATATGTTGAGGAAGAGCAGACATTATTTCCTTTCCAGAGCGATCCATGATATCAAAAATCACTTGACTGATATGCAATGGAATCGCGCGCACAACCGCAGCGCTGATCCCCGCTTTAAGCAAAATTTTGATGACTTGCACAGGAATAGCCGCCATGATTTTTTCATCCCCAACACCCATATTCACCTGGCGAATATGGCTTGGTAGTGCAGCGATCGTGATGAGGTCCAGTCCAGCTTGAAGCGTGAGGGTACTGATTTGCAGCGGAATGGCGTCCAGCATCCAGAGAGTGATTCCACCCGAAATAGCGACGGCACCGATATGCTCTGGAATAGCCGCAATGGTCTCAAAACTGACACCCGGACCAATCTCCACTTCCTCAACATGAAAAGGAATAGCGGCCATCACTTCCGTACTGACACCGCGTTGAATCACCACTTGCTCAATATGATGTGGAATTTTTTTAACCACTTGTTTACTCACCCCGGCAGAGAATATCACTTGTCTGATGTAATCAGGGATAGCCTTGACGGCTATTTCGCTGACCCCAGCGGAAAGTTTCATCCTGGTCAAATGAGAGGGAACCGCTTTTACAGCTTCCGCGCTGACCTTCTGCGCAAGACAAACGGTACTGACATGTCGAGGGATGGCAGCTACAGCCGCAGCGTCCATATTTTTTAAAGTCACTGCGGTCACTTGCGCGGGAATAGCCGCTACGGAGGCTCGCTTCGCATCTAGCAAAGTCAATGATTTGATCTGCGCAGGAATCGCCATGGCGGCTCTGGGACTGACCGCTTCGCCAACACTCACGGTTAAAACAGAGGCAGGGATAGCCGCCATTGCCCATTGACTGATACTGTCCCAAATATCTACGTGACACACATGTGCAGGAATCGCGGCAACTTCAATGGCACGGGTTTGCCTTTGTATTATGACGGTTCTCACGTGCGCAGGAATGGCATTGACTGCGATGGCGTTTAGTCCGCCAATACCCACGGTCCTCACTGAAGCGGGAGTTGCAGCAACAACACTGGCTTTGACATCCGGTTGAAACAGTACTCGCTTAATGGTGATAGGAAGAGCGCTAACCACCCTTTGACTCACGCCCGGTGCAATACCCGCACTACGGACATGCGCTGGAATAGCCGCCGTCATCTCGGAACTCACGCCTGCTTCCAGAAAAACTTGAAAAATCTCCGGCGATATTGAGGCGATAGTTACTTCACTCACTTCCGCATAAAGACCAATATTTTGAATATGTTTCGGAATTATCCCCATTTTAAGTGCTGAAACACCGGACGTCACATAAACTATGTGAACAGTTTTAGGAATAGCCGCTATTGCCTCATCATTTCTCGACTAACTCCTGCTCGCACAACGATTTGTTGAATATGTGCAGGTAAAGCCTCTAATGTGGATGGATTTAACCCAGGCTGCAAAACGACTTGTCCTACATCAATAGGAATAGCTCGCACAGAAAATCGGCTCAGATCCGATTCAAATAGCACACTGCGGATATGAGCGGGGATAGCTGAGACCATCGCTGGATTTACCCCAGAAAAAATACCCACCTGCCTAACGTGTTTGGGAATAACAGCAACAGTAGCAGGCGTAACGCCGGGAGAAATACTCACATATTTCACGTGTGGCGGAAGAACTGCGATGACCGCTCGACTCACTCCGGGCTTAATCAAGGCATGTTTAACCTCAGGCTGAAGAGTCTCTAATTTAACGCCAATTTTTAAATGAAACATAACATTATGATCCTATTTTTTTTCAAGTTCACAATATGATTGGATTCTTGACTTAACTGAAACATCAGTTCCGCTTCGCGACGAAATTCTTGTAAATCGCCTTCATTCAATTTTTGCACTTTGAGTTTTTTTTAATGGCAAAATCCATTCCGTTTCATTGCTCTTGATACACCACGCCGTAAGAGCCGTCGCCAACACTTTTTCCCATTTTAATTCTTCGTAAGGCACCGATAAGTCAATGACCATTTTGCCTTGAGTGTCCAATTGCCCCAGGAAGATTTTTTGTTCGGATGGAAGTTTGCTCATAGCCTTACTTTTCCTTGTTCATGTGAAAACATTTTTTAATCTGTTGCTGTGGCTTTTTATATTTGAAGATAATATCTTTAGAGTGTACCAAAATCCCGGGCTCTTGAGCAAAAATATACGTCGCTGAACTTATCGCCTGGCGGCTACCGTTTTGATAAACTGGGGGGAGTTGAGTCAATTTTTGGTTCCAGTGCGTGTTTGGGTCATGGTTATTATATCTTCTTCAGAAATGACTTTTGTCATTTTCAAGTAAAAAATACGAATATGATAAACTTCTTCAAGAATGGCTTTAGCCATTTTTGCGTAAAAAGTATAAATATGATAAACTTCTTCAATAATGACTTATTACATTCTTGCGTAAGATTATTTTATGAAAAAATTACCATTTGTCGGCCGGGTGCCAGAACTGCAACGGCTTAATGATTTATTAAAAAAGAAAACCGCCAGTTTAGTGGTTATAAAAGGCCGACGTAGAATTGGTAAGAGCCGATTAGTAGAAGAGTTTGCGAAAGATAAGAAATTTTTTCAATTTTCGGGATTGCCGCCCACAGAATATATTTCTTCACAAAAGCAAAGAGATGAGTTTTCTCGTTTATTAAGTCAGCAGACAGGTTTGCCAGAAATTCAAAGCGAAGATTGGGCAAAACTATTTATGTTGTTAGCTGATAAGGCTCAGTCGGGGAGAGTCATTATTCTTTTTGATGAAATAAGCTGGATGAGTCATGGCGATCCTACTTTTTTGCCGAAATTGAAAAATGCTTGGGATTTATATTTTAAAAAAAATTCAGATTTAATATTTGTTTTGTGTGGTTCCGTATCCTCCTGGATTGAAAAAAATATATTAAGTAGTACTGGTTATTTTGGTAGAATATCGGAAAAAATTACCCTTCATGAATTGCCATTGAGTGACTGTAATCAGTTGTTTGAAAAACTAGGGTTTACTCGTTCTCCAATGGAAAAATTAATATTTTTATCATTAACGGGAGGCATTCCCTGGTATATTGAGCAAATAAATCCTGCTTACTCCGCAATAGAAAATATTAGAAGACTGTGTTTTCATCCAGATGGATTATTCGTTGATGAGTATCAACATATATTTCATGACTTATTTGGAAGACGCAGTGAAATTTACCAAAAAATAACTGGTTTTTTATCTAAGCAAAAAGCTGAGTACTCTGAAATTAGTGCAGCGATTAAGTATACTAAAAGCAGCGCTTTAACGGATTATCTTAATGATTTAATCATCTCAGGTTATGTTGCTAAAAGTTATAATTGGGCTATTGTTTCCGGGAAGGAGTTGGATATTAGCCTATATAGATTGACTGATAATTATTTAAGATTTTATTTCCGTTATATGAAATCACGTATTAATAAAATAAAGCAAGATCAATTCTCCACAATCAATCCCGCTAATTTGCCTGGCTGGAATACATTAATGGGTTTGCAATTTGAAAATTTAGTTTTAAATAATCGTAAGTTGATTCATGAAAAATTACGTTTGCGAGAAGAAGACATCATTACCAGTAATCCTTACTATCAACGCGCAACTAACAAGCATCCTGGTTGCCAGATCGATTACTTAATTCAAACTCGATATAAAAATTTATTTATTTGTGAATTTAAATTTTCAATGAATCCTTTGGATAATTCAGTTATCCAGCAAGTTAAAGAAAAAATTAAACGCTTAGCCATTCCTAAAGGATTTGCTTATTTGCCGGTTTTGATTCATGCCAATGAAGTCAGCGAAGAGCTTATTGATTCTGAATATTTTTTTGAATGCATAAACTTTAGAGATATTTTCAGCAATTATTTATAAAAACCCGTTTGCTTTCATCCAATTATCATCCACAAATTTGGATAAATAATTGCGGATGGAATCGGGTAAAATGACTAGGCAACGTTGACCTTTTTTCAACACTTTTGCAGCCTGTAAAGCAGCCCAGACCGCGCTTCCGGAAGAGCCGCCGACTAATAAGCCTTCTTCTTTTATTAAACGCCGCGCGATTGAAAAAGAATCCTGGTCGTTAATTTTAATATATTTATCGACTAAATTATTATCCAATACCTTAGGTATAAAGTCATAACCAATCCCTTCGACTAAATAGGATGTTATCTCAGAGCCGCCGCCCAAAATTGAACCGTAAGGATCGACGCCGATGATTTGAATATGAGGATTGGCTTCCTTTAAACGTTTGGCCACGCCACTGATAGTGCCGCCAGTTCCGGCGGTCATAACAACCATATCTAAATCAGACCCTAAATCATCTAAAATTTCCTGAGCTGTGCCAAAATAGTGAGCGTTAGGGTTGTTTGGATTATTATATTGATCAAGGATGTGCGCCCTGGGAATTTCTTGTTGTAATCTTTTAGCTAATGAAATGTGACTTTCCGGCGCATCCCAAGCCGCTTCCGTAGGAGTTCGATAAATTTTTGCACCCAGAGCTTCAAGAACTACTTGTTTTTCCCGGCTCATTTTTTCAGGCATGGTAATGATAACTTGATAACCTTTAACAGCACCCGCTAAAGCGATGCCAATACCGGTATTGCCCGAGGTTGGTTCAATTAAGGTGTCTCCCGGCTTGATCCAGCCGTCTTTTTCAGCTTGTTCAACCATGTAATAGCCAATTCGGTCTTTAACTGAGCCCCCTGGGTTCATAAACTCGCATTTTACATAAAGTTCGCAAGGCAGTTCAGCGCCTACTCGATGTAGTTTGACAATAGGTGTTTTACCGATAGCTTGTAAAATGTTATCAAAGACCATAAAAAACCTCTTATTTAATATCATTCAATATTAATTGAAAGGCTCAGTGCTCTGCAATGATTTAATCGCTAAAATTTACGGGGTATTGAAAGATGGTTTTTTATAGTAGGATGATTATAAGTTTCAATAAGAGGAATTGTTATGCAAGTTAAAGACATTAATCAATGGGTGCAGCAGATTATCTCCGCCTTGCCGCCAGGCTTGCAGCAGCTTCCGCAAAATTTACAACAAGGTTTGCGTGATGCTATTAGTGGCACTTTGAATAAATGTGATTTAGTCACCCGTGAAGAATTTGATGCCCAGGCCGGCGTTTTATTAAAAACACGCACTAAATTAGAATTATTAGAGAAAAAATTAAATGAATTAGAAAATTTAATATCTAACCCATGAACTTGGCGGTTGTCCAAAGCCGGGCAAATGTTGGGATTTTAGCCCCGCCTGTGATAATCGAAGTGCATTTATCCAAAGGTTTGCCTGGGCTTAGTATAGTCGGGCTTCCGGAAACTGCTGTTAAAGAAAGCCGTCACCGTGTGCGTAGCGCCATTATTAATAGCGGGTTTGAGTTTCCTGTACGTAGAATCACGGTCAATTTAGGGCCTGCAGATTTACCTAAAGAAGGAGGGCGGTTCGATCTGCCTATTGCTTTAGGTATTTTAGCGGCTTCGGAGCAAATTCCTGCGACAGCGCTTAATGAATATGAAATTATTGGAGAGTTGGCTTTATCAGGTGAAGTAAGGTACTGCCAAGGTGTTTTACCTATGGCCATTGCCGCTCGGCAAGCTGGAAAAACCCTCATTCTTCCTCAGTTAAATGTTGAGGAGTCGTTATTAGTGAGTGGTCTAAAAGTATTTGGCGGCGCCACCCTCAATTCGGTTTGCGCTCATTTTCGCGGCGAGCAAGCGTTAATCATCGCTGAGAAATTACCGGCCTCTGAATGGCGCAAAGAAGATAATTTAGATTTATGCCAGGTGCAAGGTCAAGCACATGGTCGGCGTGCATTGGAAATAGCCGCCGCCGGCGGACATAGTCTCCTCATGGTAGGTACGCCAGGCTCCGGCAAAACTATGTTGGCTTCACGGTTGCCCAGCATTTTACCCCCTATGACAGAGCAGGAAGCCCTGGAGGTTGCTTCGGTATATTCTATCAGTCGTTTAGGGTTTAATTATAAGCGCTGGCGCCAACGTTCTTTTCGCAGTCCTCACCATACTTCTTCGAATATTGCTTTAGTAGGTGGAGGTAATCCCCCGCAGCCTGGGGAAATTTCCCTGGCCCATCATGGCGTTTTATTTCTAGATGAATTGCCGGAATTTAATCGCAACGCCCTTGAAGCTTTACGAGAACCTTTAGAGGCAGGCCGGATCAGTATCTCCAGGTCGTGTCATCAAAATATTTTTCCGGCCCGGTTCCAATTAGTGGCAGCTATGAATCCTTGTCCGTGCGGCTATGGTGGTGATTCTAAAGGCCGCTGCCGTTGCACTTGCGAACAAGTGCAGCGTTACCAAAATAAAATTTCCGGTCCTCTTTTAGATCGTATTGATATGCATCTGACGGTTCATCCTTTAGAGCCTGACTCTCTCATTAAGCCTGTCGCCAATAACGAAAGTAGTGCAGCGATAAGGTTACGTGTTTGCCAGGCAAGAGAAATCCAACTGCAGCGTCAAAAAAAATGCAACGCTGATTTATTGAGTGAAGAATTAGTAGAATATTGCCAAGTTAATTCACAAAATCAAAAATTTCTTACAGAATTAATGAAGTCTTTCGGATTATCTGCGCGAGGTTATTATCGTATACTAAAGCTAGCTCGAACTATAGCAGACCTTAATCATAGCGCTGGTATAAGACAATCGGATTTGTACGAAGCCAGCTCTTATCGAGGTTTAGGAGGCCTATTATAGTTAAGGGCAGCGCAAATTTTTTCAACATGCTGTAGTTTTGAAGTCCCAGCAGCATGAAAATGGGGGTAATTCTCGATTTAGCCCATATGCGTCAACTTAAGAAAATCGCTTAAGTTGACGCGTATGCGATTAGTCAGAATTGCCAAAAATATATTCAAAACGATAAACCTAATTATTTTGAGTATTCATCAAAGGGGGGAAAAATGGATGTAAAAAATTATTATGATTTCAGAATTACCTGTAATTGATTTAGAGTTAGGGGCTAACCTTTTAGGTTGCAGCACTCAAATGGCTGTGAAAATGATTCAGGAGTTAGCCGCCAGTTTACCTGAAAATCTACAAGAGCTAGAAAAAGCTTATGCTGCCATTAATATTAGTAAATTAGCCAGCATTGCTCATTATATTCATGGGGGAAGTTGTTACTGTGGAGCCCCGCGTCTTAAAGCTGCCGCCATGGCTTTGGAAAAACAGGCAAAAAATAAAAATAGATTGGAGGATTTAAAATCAGTCTATGAAAATTTACGGCATGAAATTCAATCCTTACTTGATCACGCCACAGGGCTATCTCAAGACAAAATTTCGCCTCGTAAATAGGAATGTTTTGCCGCAGTAAATGTGGTTAATTAATCTGGATGACGACTCGACGATTGAGTGCCGCACTGCCGGGTTGCGATTGGCCGGCAATAGGCTCATTGCTGCCTCGGCCTTGAGTAGCTATTCGGCGAGGTGCAATGCCGGCATCAAAAATATAGGCGCTGATAGTATCAGCATAACTTTGGGATAATTTTAATTGAGTGTTGGTGCTAAAGACCTGGTCGGTATAGCCGGTTACCCGAATTACTGAATTAGGATATTTATTAGCAAAGTTTTTAACAAAATGAGCCATTTGCCTTAATGCAGGTTGCCGTTTTTCTTTAATAGTGGTGGTAAGAGGTTCGAAATAACTATCAGTAGGGATAATTATAATAAGCCGGTCAGCTTGCTGGATGACCTGCATACCCGCAGTTTCTAATTGCGCGGCTAAATGTTGAATTGACGGAGCCGCTATGATTGGAGGGGGAGCAGCTTGTGAGCAACCAGTCAATAAAGACAGCACGCCTATAAGGATTCCACTTTTTTTTATTAACATTAGAAACTCCTGAGAAATTTGCAATATTTCATAGGGTTAATTTGTAACCAGCTCATGGTTCCCTAAAATTACTAGTTTACAGCACCAAGATAACAGTTACAATGGTAGGGAATAGTGTTTCTAGGACTGTCTCAAGAAACCCACTGAACGTCATTAATGGGTCAATCTTGAGCGAAAAGTTTCCTCAAAATGCTCACGTAGTCATCTACGCTGCGCTTTTTCGTCAACTTTTCGCTCAACCTTGACCCATCACTGACGTTCTCTTACAGCTAAATTTTTTCTTGGGACAGCCCTGATAGTGTTTCAGTTTGAAAACTAAGCCTTGTCATAGGGTGGTTTGACCACAGTATCTATGCAATCTTGCAAGATATTGAGATCCCGCGATCAGTCATGGGGTGACGAGCTTCAGTTTTTTTAACCGATGCACTGCCTTGTAGGGGCAGTCCTACAGCAACAGCAGGTGGGCAAATGTGGAAGCCAGGTTTACGAAACATAGAAAAATTAAAATGAAAATGATTCGAAATATTTGCTTGATTATAAGCTTCTTGATAACCGGTTTATCTTACGCTGCGCCAACGCGAATAACTCTATTGCTGCCATTGCATGGTAATTATGCGGAATCTAGCCAGGCCATAAGAGACGGTTTTATAACCGCTTATTACCAATCTTTATCTCAAGACGCTTCGCCGCCGACAATTCGTATCATAAATACCAGCAATGCAGATATAGTTACTTTATATCGGCAAGCCATAGATCAAGGCGCTAATGTTATAGTGGGCCCCCTCAGCAAGGATGACGGTTTACAATTGGTGCAAGCTGGCCCTTTATCTGTGCCGACTTTAATATTGAACAATTTGCCTTTAACTCAAAACGTTTCAAATCTTTATCAGTTGAGCTTGTCGCCTGAAGATGAAGTTATCCAGGTGGCGGCAAAAGCCAGGAAAGCAGGGCGAAAAAATGCGGCAATAATAGTTCCTTCCAGCCCCTGGGGGCAAAGAGTGGCTCAAGTTTTTTTAACCCAATGGCAAGCTCAGGGCGGCAAAGTTATTGGTGAAATGTTTTATGAGTCTCCAGAAAAATTAGCGGGTCAAATTGCTCAATTAATGCATGTCGATGAATCAGAAAAAAGAGTTAAATTGCTGCAGCAGCAATTACACACTAAAATTCGCAGTTTTCCTTATCGGCGACAAGATGTTGATATGGTTTTTTTAGTGGCAAAACCGGAAATAGCCCGAGAATTGCGGCCTTTGCTGGATTTTTATTATGCAGATAAAATTCCTGTCTACGCCACCTCGCATCTTTACGCCGGTTCACTGAATCCCCAGCTGGATAAGGATCTGAATGGTGTGCTTTTCTGCGCTATCCCTTGGGAAATCGCTCCTCAAACTCTATCTCCAGGACTACAGGCGATATGGGATAATGCCCAGAAATTTTGGCCGCAAACGATGCGAATTCAACCTCAATTTTTCGCCTTAGGAGTAGATAGTTATCGGCTGGCTCGTCAAATGTTGACTGGCGTTACCATTACTGAAGTAGAAGGAGTGACTGGTCATCTAACCTTGCAAGCCAATAAAATATGGTATCGCCAATTACCCTGGGCTGAAATGGTTGAAGGCCAGCCGCAGCTTCTGGATGATAAATAATGAAGAATGGAAAAAAACTGATAGGCCAGGTCGCTGAAAAACAAGCACAGTCTTATTAGAGCATCAGGGATTAATTTGGGTGTGCAGCAATTATCGCTGTCCGGCTGGGGAAGTGGATTTAATCATGACGGAGGCCGATAGTTTGATTTTCGTTGAAGTCCGTTATCGAAGTTTGGTTGACTATGGTGAAAGCGCTGAAACGGTGGGATCTCGGAAACAAAGCCGTATTATCAAAGCCGCCTGGCATTATTTATTGAAAATCCATAAGGTTGATAAACTAAATTGCCGTTTTGATGTTATTGGTTTAAACGCCCAGAATGAAATTAACTGGATTCAAAATGCATTTGAGGTAAAATATTAACTGCTCAATCATTAAGCTTGGAAAATTTATGCTTGCAAGAATTAAACAAAATTTTGAAGAAAGTATCCAGACGAAGATTCTCTCTGCGGAGGCGCTGCCCGAATCCATTCAGGCGGCGGGTGAATTAATGGTTCAGTCGCTATTGAATGGAGGAAAAATTCTGAGTTGCGGCAACGGCGGTTCCGCCTGTGACGCCCAGCATTTCTCTTCAGAAATGCTGAATCGATTTGAAACTGAGCGCCCCAGCCTGCCCGCCATAGCCTTATCGACGGATACTTCAACTTTAACTTCGATTGCTAATGATTATAGTTATGAAGAAATTTTTTCCAAACAAGTTAAAGCCTTGGGTCAGCCTGGAGATATATTGTTAGCGATTAGCACCAGTGGTCACTCTAAAAATGTAGTCCAGGCGATTCTCGCCGCGCAACAAAAAGAACTACAGATTGTCACTTTGACAGGTAGAGATGGTGGTGTCGTCGCTTCTTTGTTGAATGATACCGATGTTGAAATCCGAGTTCCGGCTCAATCCACAGCCCGGATTCAAGAAGTGCATTTATTAATTATCCATTGCTTATGTGATTTTATTGATCACCGATTATTTATAACAGGAGAAACATGATGAAACGAATTTATACGAGTTTATTAATAAGCGCTTTACTGTTATTAACAGGCTGCATACCCGTTATTCTTGCAGCAGTTGGGGCGACAGCCGGCGGGGCGATTATTTATGATAAGCGCAGCAGTGAGGTGATATTACAAGATCAGGATATTAGCAATAAAGCCTTAACCAATCTAAATTCGGATTGGGATCTCAAAAATAAAAGCCGGGTGACAGTGGCAACATTCAATCATGTTGTTTTAATGGTCGGTCAAGTGCAGTCACCCGAATTGAAACAGCGTGCTTACCAATATGTGCGTGAAATACCGAATGTTAAAAGAGTCTATAATCAAGTGCAGATTTCGCCAGTACTAACCACTTGGGATCAAAGTAAAGACGTTTGGATTACTTCAAAAGTTAAAACAGCGATGCTAGCTAAAAGAGGTTTAAGTTCTTCTCAAATTAAAGTGGTTACTGAGAATAAAGTGGTTTACTTGATGGGTATAGTTACCACTAAACAAGCTGATTTAGCGACAGAAGCCGCTAGAAATGTGAGTGATGTCCAAAAAGTAGTGCAGGTTTTCGAATATGAAGCATAAGTACAATTTATGAATTTAGATCAAACTGTTCAATCGGTCGCCATTGCTATTTTGCCTTTGATATTTGCAATTACCTTGCATGAAGCGGCTCACGGCTGGGTGGCCAGTAAGTGTGGCGATAAAACCGCTTTAATGATGGGCCGGGTCACCTTAAATCCGGTCAAGCATATTGATTTAATCGGCACTATTATTTTGCCCATTGTCTTATTATTTGTAGGCGGGTTTATTTTTGGCTGGGCAAAGCCTGTTCCGGTTGCGTGGCAAAACCTCCGCCATCCACGGCGAGACATGGCTTTGGTCGCTTTATCAGGCCCCGCGGCGAATTTTTTAATGGCGTTGATCTGGGCTGCCATAGCCAAGATTGCTGCTTTATATTTAGTCGGCAGCCATCAAGTCTGGATTGCTTCGGCGGGCCAGTTTTTTCAAGCGGCAGGCAGTTTCGGTATTTTCATTAATTGCGTGTTACTTATTTTAAACCTGTTACCGATACCCCCCTTAGACGGCAGCCGGGTTATTTCCAGTTTATTACCGCCTAAAGCCGCTCATGTTTATGAACAATTAGAAGCCTACGGAATATGGATTTTACTGGCATTGCTGGTTTTTGGAATTTTAGGGTTTATATTATGGCCGCCGATACAAGCCCTGTCACATTGGATTTTGAATTTGTTTAATTTGAATATAAGGTGATTAAGTGAATAATAGAAAACAGCTCGCCAATGCAATCCGCGCTTTAGCTATGGACGCCGTCCAGAAAGCCAATTCAGGTCATCCCGGTATGCCTATGGGCATGGCTGATATCGCAGAAGTTTTATGGCGAGATTTTTTACGGTTTAATCCCAGCAACCCACAATGGCCCAATCGCGATCGTTTCATTCTATCTAATGGTCATGGCGCCATGTTGCAATATGCTTTATTGCATCTCACAGGATTTAATCTTTCCATAGAAGACTTGCAGCATTTTCGTCAGCTCCATTCTAAAACGCCCGGTCATCCCGAGCTTCATGATACCCCCGGAGTTGAGACTACGACAGGTCCCCTGGGCCAGGGATTAGCTAACGGGGTAGGCATGGCTATAGCGGAAAACATTTTAGCGGCTTATTTTAATCGCGAATCTTTTTCAATAGTTGATCATTACACTTATGTATTCGCTGGAGATGGTTGTTTAATGGAAGGAGTCTCTCATGAGGCCTCTTCTTTAGCAGGAACTTTAGGGCTGCATAAATTAATTGTATTTTGGGATAATAATGGGATATCTATTGATGGCAAGGTTGAGAATTGGTTTACCGATAACACCCCTGAGCGTTTTCGGGCTTACCATTGGCATGTCATTGCTGATGTTGATGGCCACGATAGCGAAGCCATTAAACAGGCTATTCTGGAAGCAAAAAGCCAAACCCATAAACCGACGCTAATTTGCTGCCGGACCCAAATAGGTCATGGAGCCCCTAATGTAGTCGGAACTGAAAAAGCTCATGGTGCTCCATTAGGAGAAAAAGAAATTGCTTTAACCCGGCAAAATTTAAACTGGCCGTATGAAGCTTTTAAAATTCCGGCAGAAATTTATCAAGCCTGGGACCGCCGCGCTCAAGGGAAGGATCTGGAAGTTCATTGGCGCCAGCAGTTCGATGCGTATCAAAAACAATATCCGGAACTGGCGGCAGAATATACTCGCCGGCAACAAGGCATGCTGCCGGATAATTGGTCAGTTAAATCAGAGCAATTCATTATCGAATTGCAAAAGCAAGCCCAAGAAATATCCACACGCAAAGCTTCCCAAGTTTGTTTAAACGCCCTGGCGCCTTTATTGCCTGAATTAATTGGCGGTTCTGCTGACTTATCAGAGTCTAATTGCACTCATTGGCAAAAAACTCAAGTCATCAGCAAAGAAAATTTTGCCGGTAATTATATTAATTATGGCGTGCGCGAATTTGGCATGTCGGCCATTATGAATGGTATGGCTTTACATGGCGGGATTATTCCCTTTGGCGGCACTTTTTTAGTGTTTTCAGATTATGCGCGCAACGCCGTGAGATTATCCTCTTTAATGCGCCAGCGGGTTATTTATATTTATACTCATGATTCGATTGGTTTAGGCGAAGATGGCCCTACTCATCAACCCATAGAACACGCCGCCATGCTGCGTATGACCCCAGGAATGCAGGTTTGGCGGCCTTGTGATGGCGTAGAAACTGCTGTTGCCTGGCAGCAAGCTTTGCAACATACTGGCCCTGGCTGTTTATTATTAACGAGACAAAATGTCCCTGCGCAAAAACGATCTTCCGAAATATTGGAACTGATCAAACGGGGAGGCTATGTGCTATTCCCAGAACAAGGCGCTTTGCAGGGAATTTTATTAGCCACAGGCTCTGAAGTTCAGTTAGCTCTGACGGCTGCTCAACAATTGCGCGAAGAAAATATTCATGTCCGTGTTGTTTCTATGCCTTGTTGCGAAATTTTTAAAGCGCAAGATGTGCATTATCGAGAATCGGTTTTGCCTTCTGCCACCGTCTTACGGGTAGCTATAGAAGCAGGCGTCAGTGATTACTGGTATCAATTTACCGGGTTGAAAGGCAAGGTGATCGGTATCGATCGCTTTGGCCTCTCAGCTCCCGCTCAGGCCGTGTATGAGACTTTAGGAATAACCTCTCAGCAAGTCATTGGCGCTGTCCATGAATTATTGCGGTCCTAGGGCTCATTTAAGCATCTGAACGGAGGGTACGAGGCAAAGCAGCAAATTTTCAGTCCAATGCATTACTATTTTCAGCGGTTAAGTGACATTCTCTCAAAGAAACCCTAAAATAGAAGATATTTAAGTTTTCTTATGGAGATTCGGAATGACTATTAAACTTGCTATTAATGGCTTTGGTCGTATTGGCCGCAATATTTTGCGCGCCCTTTATGAAGGCGATTTAAGAAAAAGCTTTCAAGTCGTGGCTATTAATGACCTTAGTGATCTAGACACTAATGCTTATTTATTTAAAAATGATAGCGTCCATGGGCGTTTTCCTGGAGAAGTCAGCACTCAGGGTGGTAATTTATTAGTCAATAACGATCAAATTAAAGTTTGCGCCGAGCGCGATCCTGCTAAACTACCCTGGAAAGACCTCAATGTTAAAATTGTTTTAGAATGCACTGGTTTATTTGCTGAGCGAGATAAAGCCAGTCTCCATTTAAAAGCAGGCGCTAAAAAGGTTTTAATTTCGGCGCCAGCGGGTAAAGAAGTGGATGCAACAGTGGTTTTTGGTGTAAACCACTCTGTAATTAAACCCACTGACACTATTGTTTCCAACGGTTCTTGTACAACTAACTGTCTTGCACCACTAGTGCAACCTCTGCACGAGGCATTTAAGATCAAGCGGGGATTGATGGTGACTATTCACTCCTACACGAATGATCAATGTTTAACTGATAGCGCGCACAAAGATTTACGTCGGGCGAGAGCCGCAGCCCTATCTATGATTCCAACCAAAACGGGTGCTGCTGCTGCGATTGGTTTAGTTATCCCTGAATTATCAGGCAAATTAGATGGTTATGCGGTGCGAGTGCCGACACCTAATGTTTCCCTGATTGATTTGACTATCGAATTAGAAAAGCCAGCGACTGCCGAAGAAATTAATGAGGTGATGAAAAAAGCTTCCAAAGGCCATTTAAAAGGGATTTTAGCATACACAGAGGAGCTTTTGGTTTCGATTGATTACAATCATTGTCCTTACTCAGCCGTGTTTGACGGCACTCAGACTAGAGTGATTGATAAGACCCTCGCTAAAGTTGTCGCCTGGTATGATAATGAATGGGGTTTTTCTAACCGCATGCTAGATGTCGCCAAAATATTAGGCCAATAATCATTGCATTAGTGCTACGTTCGCCAGCAATAATTGCCGCTGCGAACAGCGGCAATTGCTTCCTGTTTTGATCCTGCGCATCGGCAAAGCCGATGCTCGGAATTAAGGGTGAGCGCTCACGCAGCTCCCCCTTACGATTCCCCCTGGCGTAGAGAATTTCTGTGAAAATTGTTTTCTGTTACTATTACTATGAAAAAAAGACGCCTTGACAGTTAGCGGAGCAGCAACGCATACGCCAGCGAACTTGTGCTGTCTAAGTGGATACGGAATCTCTTTCGCACGCACAGGGTACTCCCGAGCATGTGAAAGAGATGCAGCAGACAGGACCCGACTCCACTAATCCTGCGAGCAGGGCGGATTTAGGTTACTTTGCTAAACTCCCGTCTCCGGTCATGTTTTGCAATTAAGCCCTATCGAATAAAGCTTTTAATGGAGTGCAGTCAAGAATAGTGTCTGAAGCTTTACGAAAAACCTCTAAAATAGCGTCAGCTGACAATTTTTCATCTTTTTTGTGCTCGATAATAATTCGAGTGAGTTCACAGGCCACTTTCATATGCTCAACTGAGGCTTCGGCAACTTGGCCAAAGGTGTTAATCATTTCATCTTCGTGATCATGATCATGGTCATCAAAAATCATTTGATCATAAAAATCATCTTCTGACTGTTCCGCAGGCGGTTTTTTCTTAGACATATCATCTCCTGAATATTTATGTGAGCCTTATATTAAAAATAATTTCTCTTCTATGCAAGAATTAATAATCTGCCAGGAGTCAAATAGAAAGCGATTACGCATTATTCAGCTTTAATCTGGTTGTTTATGAGATAATGGAGTAAACTCATAAATATGAGTATTATGAATGTCTTAAAAATGACTGATTTGGATTTAAGGAACAAGCGGGTAATCATTCGAGAAGATTTGAATGTTCCAATACAAAATGGCCAAATTAGTGATGCCACCCGCATTGAAAAAAGCTTGCCCACCCTAAAAGCAGCTTTAGAAGCCCAGGCCAGAGTTTTAGTGCTTTCTCATTTAGGACGGCCTAAAGAAGGTGAATTTGACGCTCAAGCCTCATTAGCCCCCATTGCCAAAGCCTTGACTCAAGCATTAGATCAACCAGTCACTTTAATTAAAGACTGGTTGGGAGAAATTAATATTCAGCCTGGCGAAATTGCTCTTGCAGAAAATGTTCGATTTTTAGTGGGTGAAGAAAAAAACGATGCCGATTTAGCCCAACGCATGGCCGCGCAATGCGATGTTTTTGTTATGGACGCCTTTGCGACCGCGCATAGAGCCCAGGCCTCGACAGTTGGAATCAGCGAATATGCTCCCGTGGCTTGCGCAGGCCCATTATTGATTGCCGAACTTCAGGCCTTATCACATGCTCTTGAGCGTCCCAAAAGACCTGTAGTGGCGATCATAGGCGGCTCCAAAGTCTCCACAAAAATCCATTTGTTAAAAAATCTATTACAAAAAGTCGATTGTTTAATAGTCGGCGGCGGCATTGCTAACACGTTTTTAGCGGCGGAAGGCTATCCGGTGGGCAAATCCTTGTTTGAGCCTTCATGGCTTAATCAAGCTAAGGAGTTAATCAATCAAGCCAGGGACCTTAAAGTGGAATTTCCACTGCCACAAGATGTCGTTGTCGCCCACGAAATGACGGCTCAAGCAAAAGCGGCCACCATTCCTTTAGATGCTTTAAGAGCGGATGATATAATCCTCGATATTGGCCCGGTTACAGCGAAACATTATAAAGAATACCTCAAAGACGCTGGGACTATTGTCTGGAATGGCCCTTTAGGAGTTTTTGAGTTTCCTCAATTTAGTCAAGGCACTTTAACCGTTGCCAAAGCGGTGACTCAAAGCGCGGCCTTTTCAATTGCCGGCGGTGGCGATACTTTATCAGCTTTGGCTCAATTTGAATTAAGTGACAAAATTTCTTATATCAGCACCGGCGGCGGCGCCTTTTTAGAGTTTTTAGAAGGCGCTTCATTGCCTGCGGTTGAAATATTAATTAAACGTAGTTCAAGATAGGGCCCATTAATAACGTTTAGTGTTTTCTGGGAACGCCCCATTAATTCCGGCGCTCGGCTAACCGAGCGCATTATCAAACAGGAAAGCAAACCACTGTATAAAAGCTGGGTTGCTGGAGGTTATGAATATGGTTAAACAAGATTATCTTGTTCGTCGCACTAAAATCATTGCCACTTTAGGCCCGGCTACTGATGATATTGAGGTGCTGGCGGGGATTATTACTGCCGGCGTCAATGTTGTCCGATTAAATTTTTCTCATGGAACCAAAGCGGACCATCAAAAACGAATTGAAAATGTGCGCAATATAGCGGCGCAACAAAAAAAAATAATAGGCATATTAGCTGATCTGCAAGGGCCTAAAATTCGAATCGCTAATTTTCAGGAAAAATCAGTTATCCTGAAAAAAGGGGATCGCTTTATTTTGGACGCAGACCTGGATGAGAATGTGGGCACTCAGGAACAAGTAGGCATTGATTATAAAAATCTGCCAAAAGATGTTAAACCCAGGGATATTTTATTATTGGATGATGGCCGTTTACGTCTATTAGTAGAAGAAATTCAGGGTGGAAAAATCATCTGTAAAATTTTAGTCGGTGGAGTATTGTCTAATCATAAAGGGATTAACCGTTTAGGCGGTGGATTAAGTGCTGAAGCCCTGACTGAAAAAGATAAACAAGACATGCAATTCGCGTTAAATCTGGGTGTGGACTATATCGCTATTTCTTTTCCGCGAAACGCCGCTGATATGATTTATGCCCGCCAATTGATACAGCAATATGTTGGCCCGATTAAAAATGATTCTACAGGTCTTATTGCCAAGATCGAACGTACCGAGGCAGTAGCGGCAATTGACGAAATCATTCAAGCCAGCGATGGCATAATGGTCGCCCGAGGTGATTTAGCAGTAGAAATTGGCGATGCTGAAGTCCCCTTGGTGCAAAAAGAATTAATCCGGCGCGCGCGCGGCTTAAACAAACCGGTGATTATCGCGACCCAAATGATGGAAAGTATGATTCAAAATTCCGTCCCCACACGGGCCGAAGTTTCCGATGTCGCCAACGCCGTTTTAGATAATGCCGACGCCGTAATGTTATCTGCGGAAACCGCCAGCGGCGAATATCCGATTGCAGTGGTCGAATCCATGGCCCGGGTTTGCCGTTCAGTAGAGCAGCAGCCCAGCATGAATCTTTCTCGCCATCGTTTAGAATTAAGATTTGGCCGGATTGATGAAGCCATCGCTATGGCGACTATGTATACCGCTAACCATTTAGATATTACGGCTATCGTCACTTTAACTGAATCCGGCCGCACCCCTTTATGGATGTCCAGGATACGCACAGCTATCCCCATTTATGGTCTCAGCCGTTTTCCTAAAACATTAGGGAAAATGTCTTTATACCGCGGAGTCTTTCCTATTCCTTTTGATGTCACTCATTACCCTTACCATATGATTAATAGAGAAGCCGTACGCACCGTATTCAATATGAATTTGATTGATATTAAAGATTTGATTATCCTGACTACAGGCGATCATGCTGGAGTTACCGGCGGCTCTAACGCCATGAAAATCTTAGAAGTTGGCGAAGTGATATGAGCACTTGGGCCTTTATCGCGCTGTTAGCTGGCGCGGGTTTAATGATCTGGTTTATGATTCGAACCGTTAGGACGAATCCCCAAGCTTTTAGTAAAGAGAACTTGAGTAAAAGTTTTTTTACGATAGGAATTTTAACTTTAATCATTATCGGAGTAATATTTATCTGCATAATGTTACTTAGAATGTCATAGGGAGAGATACATGCCTTTAATTACTTTACGCCAGCTATTAGATCATGCTGCTGAAAATAACTACGGTGTTCCCGCGTTTAATGTCAATAATTTGGAGCAAATCCGCGCGGTGATGGAAGCAGCGAATGAGACCAATAGTCCCGTGATCGTCCAAGCATCAGCAGGCGCGCGCGATTATGCCGGTGCCGTTTTTATTTATCATTTGGTGCAAGCCGCTATTCAAGAGTGGCCTCATATCCCTGTTTGTATGCACCAGGACCATGGCGGTTCCCCAGCGATTTGCCAGCGATCAATTCAACTGGGGTTTTCCTCAGTGATGATGGATGGCTCTTTGCGCGATGACATGAAAACTCCCAGTGATTTTGAATATAATGTTAGAGTCACGCAAAAAGTAGTAGAAATGGCCCATGCCTGCGGGGTTTCTGTAGAAGGAGAGTTAGGCGTTCTAGGTTCTTTGGAAACTAAGCGGGCCGAAAAAGAAGATGGTTCTGGCGCTGAACGAGAGTTGCATGAAAGCGAAATGCTGACCGATCCTGAGCAGGCCGCTGAGTTTGTCAAAGCGACTGGTGTGGATGCTTTAGCAATCGCCATTGGTACAAGCCATGGCGCTTATAAATTTTCCCGCCCGCCGACCGGAGAAGTTTTAGTCATTGAGCGAATTAAAGAGATCCATAAAAGACTTCCTAATACTCATTTGGTCATGCATGGATCTTCCTCTGTACCGCAAGACTGGTTAAAGATAATTAACGAGAATGGCGGTAAAATGAAAGAAACTTATGGCGTTCCAGTTGAAGAAATAAAAAAAGGCATTCAATCAGGGGTTCGCAAAGTGAATATTGATACGGATTTACGTTTAGCGGCCACTGGAGCTATTCGTCACTATTTTAATAAACATCCAGACGCATTTGATCCCCGCAAATACTTAGGTGAATCCCGGATCGCTATGCGCGAAATTTGCAAGGCGCGTTACGAGGCTTTTGGCACAGCCGGTCAAGTCAGCCGTATCACTAAAGTTTATTCTATGGAACAAATGTTTAAGCGATATCAAAAAGGCGAAGGGAATTGCTGATGCAAGGACCTCGATTCGATTATCATCAAGCCCAGTTTCTAAAAAGTGCTGCTGAGTTAACGCATCTGCCACCGGATAAAGGTTGGGAAGTGGCTTTTATTGGCCGGTCAAATGCCGGAAAATCCAGTGCTATTAATGCGATCACCGGCATTCGGGGTTTAGCGCGCACCAGCAGCACCCCGGGGCAAACGCAGCTGATTAATTTATTTACCTTAGATAAAGATCGCCGTTTAGTGGATTTGCCGGGCTATGGTTATGCTAAAGTGCCACGCATGATTAAAGAGCGTTGGCAGAGAGCTATTGATGAATACTTAGAAAAGCGCACTTGTTTACGGGGTTTAGTTTTAGTAATGGACATCCGCCATCCCTTGAAAGAGGGGGATCAACAACTGATTGCCTGGGCAATTAAATGCCATGTGTCGGTCCATATTCTGCTGACTAAAGCCGATAAATTAAAACCATCCGAAACCCGCAAGGTTTTAAAAGAAGTTACCGCTGCCTTAGAGCCTTTTGGCGCCACCCTTTCAGTGCAAGTTTTTTCTTCCATAGAAATGCAAGGCATCGAAGCCGCCCAAGCCTGTTTAAATAATTGGTTTGCAACCTCTCACGCCTGACAGATCCTGACTTTTCTAACCGCTTGCCGTCGCAATGACGGTGAATAAATCTCCCAAGCTGGGAATGGGTTAAACGAAGCTATTTATTTTCTCGTGGCAAATCAATTCACCTAATTTTTTTAAATCTTCAATTTGCACAGATAGTTTTACTAATTCATCTTGGGTAATTTTATAATTAGGTTTGTAACGTGCTTCTACGTAGGCTTTTTTAAGTAATTTAAATAGCCTCTTACTTTCAGCATTGTCCAATGGAAACACTTGCGTTAAACGATAATCGACCGAATTAGCTAGTTTTCTTAATACGCATAGATCGTGTGTATTAGGCTTATAACGAGTAAAGACAAGTAGGATACCTGAATAAAGCCTTTCGGTGACTTGATGCAATAAGAAAGCGCTAATTGCAAGTTCATCTTCTCGCAGAGCTGATTTGTATTGTTTAAAGTAGCTGCCTGCACTATTAAGCCAATAGTTAAAATCTTCCTGAGCTAATTTCTTTCGCTCTGTTGGCAATAATTCTTTTGTTTCCTGTAACTGAAATTTGCCAGAATCATATAACAAAACACCTTCTTTTTTGATGTCTGTAAAAAAATACTGTGCTTTGCCTAAGCGCCTATTCACAAAATAAATATCATGTACAATCACAGAGACAGGCGTTTTGATATCTTCGTTTTTTTCAATCCTATCTTCTATATCACGTTCAAGTTTTGCTTGAGCCAATTCACTCGGTGTTTTAACAGCAACCAAAACATCAAAGTCACTTTGATAGCGGTAGTGATCTTCGTCGTATTTATCTTCAACCCATTCATTCCTGGCGTAGCTGCCAAATAATATTATCATCTCTGGTACAGAGATTTCAGTGATAATTCTCACTATGTCAGCAAGTTCTATTTGCTTATTGAGAGGTAAGTAATCTAGGCCAGTCTTCATTGAATATCCTTTAGATAAGAATCAATGGTAATACTTTATTCTCTATGTTGTCTATGAAACAAAATACACATTATGAATAATGAACTTCAGTTAAAAATGAGAAATTCGGACACTTATAACCTAACTATAAGTGTCCGAATAATTGAGTATGGAGTTCTGTCGCAAAGTTTATTCTAAACGTACCGATTGCACCTGGTGCGTAATCCGGTGTACCAGTGCTTTACAGAGCCGTGGATCTGGAGAAATAGATGCCCATTTATGGCAGATAAAACCCGACTGTCTCTCGTTGGTCGTGACTATTTGACAAATATAAATAAAACGTGAATAATGAGTTTTATAAATTAAACGTTATTTAGGAGTGTCAAATTGAATTATAAAGAATTTGGTTCCAGGCTACTCAAGCTTCGGGAGCAGGCCGGGATTGAGCAAGCCGATTTAGCAAAATTAATAGGATCTTCCCAACAAAACATTAGCCGCTGGGAATTAGGTAAGTCGAGGCCGCGTAATAAACTTATACCGCTCATTGCTGATGCTTTAAATGCTGATCTTAATGACCTTTTAGTAGCTGCAGGGTATATTCTTCCTGCCTCCCAATCAGTAATAACTTCTTTTGACCAGCCTTTTCCCTTTTATGCCTTAAGCCCCAGGAGTTTTGAGCGTTTTTGTGAATATTTTTTGGAGGCCATGTATAAAAAACAAGGAGTGAAAATACATAGCGCTGGAGCTTCAGGGCATAAGCAAGATGGTATTGATATTTATGTTATTTTTCCTGATGGAAGTATTTATAATTTTCAATGCAAGCGCGTCAATCAATTTGGTCCTCAAAAAGTGGATGCAGCAGTGGCAAAAAATAAAAAGGAAGCAAAGGAAAAATTTTTAATTCTTGGTTGTGTCGCAAGTCCGCAAGCACGAGAAGCAATTCGTGCACACTCTGGCTGGGAAATATGGGATAGAGAGGATTTATCAAAAAAAATTCGTTGGGAGCTGACTAGAGATGAGCAGATAAAGTTAGTAGATATATTTTTTCGTGGCCAGCGACTGGCTTTACTTGGAGAAATGGAACCGAGTCCTTGGCAAACAGACAAAACATTTTGGGAACCTTTCAAAGACCCCGGCCATTTATTTAACCATGCATGGAATCTTATTGGAAGAGACAAAGAAATTGAGAAAATTATCGATATTCTATCTAATCCACAAGAAAGGCTTATTTTTTTAGTTGGAAAAGGAGGAGTAGGAAAATCAAGAATATTAAAGGCACTTACTGAGAAATATCAAGAAGTATATTCCGATGTGATGATTAGTTTTCTTTCGCCAAGACAAGCTGTAACTCCAAAAAGTCTTGAAGATCTAGGAACAGGAAAAAAACTATTGGTAATTGATGATGCTCACGAAGAAGACAATCTCCAGCTTCTTTTTCAATATGCGGAAACACATTCTAATAACGCTATACTACTTCTTTCTCTTCGTCCATATGGCCTTGATAAGATTAAGTCCCAGGTTTCTGATGTTGAGCATGTCTATGAAATTTATATTGAACCACTCAATTTAGAGTATGCTACGGATCTTGCTAAGCAAGTGCTTAAATTTTCGGGAGGATCTGAAAACGATGCCGAAATAATTGCAGACCTTACATTAGATTGTTCATTAGCAACGGTAGTAACTGCGAAAATTATTTCAAAAAGAGGTGGTCAGTTAGAATTAATAAAAAATGAATGCTTATTTCGAGATCAATTCTCAAAAAAATTTAGAGAAATTTTTTTGGGTGAAATAGGCGGAGGTGCAGATAAGGAATTCATAAAAAAAATTCTCAAAATTGTTTCACTCATACAGCCTTTTTATCCTGAGGATCCATCAGTTTCTGCTATCATCGAGCAGCAAGAAGGTGTTAAAAAGTATGATACCGCTCGTATAATTAAATTTTTAGAGAAATCTGGAGTATTTTTCAAAAGGTCAGGAAAATATAGAATATCGCCAGATATGCTAGCTGATTTTCTAATTGAGGAATCTTGTGTCGGGGAAAGTGGTTGCTCAACGGGATATGCAGAGTCATTATTTAATTTGATAAAAGATAAATATAAACAATATATAGAGAATATTCTTTTAAATTTCGGAAAACTAGATTGGCGCCGTAAAAATGGGAATGCAGATAATAGTAGTTTATTAAATGATATATGGGATAGTCTCGATGTTTCTGATAAAACACATATTTCAGCGGTTATCTCATTAGCCTATTATCAACCAGAGAAAAGTTTATCCTTTGCCAGACGAGTTATTAAAGAAAGCAAAGAGACTGGCGTGTTGCCTGAGCTTATTAAATATGCTGCTTATAACATTGACTATCTACCCGAAGCATGCAAAATGTTATGGGAGCTTGGGAAAGAAGACGAGAGGCAACCACAACAATATCCTTATCACGCAATTCGCATATTGTCAGATTTATGCGCAGTAAAACCAAATAAACCAATAGAATACAATAGAAAAGTAGTTGATTTTGGCCTATTTTTGCTAAAAAAAGATAGCTCTTGGAATTATTTTTATACTCCATTTGATATACTCAAGCCAGTTTTAGAGGCTGAAGGCAGAGATACTTATTCAAAAGGAGTTAATTTTTATATACGTCCATTTTCTATAAAATTAAATACCGGCATTGTTGAATTACGCCGTATTGTGATTGATAATGTTATTGATTTTTTATCTCATTCGATAGTCAAAAGAGCAGTATTAGCTGCTCGTTTCCTTAAGGCTGCACTCCGTTATCCTTCTTATAGAAATGATTTAAGCGATGATGATGATTGGAAACAAGAGTTTATCATCATTCTTAAGAAAATTAATCAAGCTATTCTTACTAAAAAAATTGACTCTATTGTGTTAGTTGAAATCTCTCGTTCGATATCATGGCATGCGAATCATGGCACGGGAGAAATTAAGTTACTTGCAGAGAAAATTCTGGAGTCTTTACCTGGCACTTTAGAATTCAGGACGACATTAGCTTTAATTGACAGGTGGGATAATATCAAAGGTGTGAGAGGAACAGAAGGAGATTTGATTTGGAAACAGTACCTGGATTCGCTTACCTTTGACCTTTTTAAGGTTTATCCGGAGGTAGTTAATCTTTATTCTTTTATAGAAAATACTTTAGAAAAAATAGAACGTAACTTTAGCAATGGCAATAAGTGTCCCATATTACTATATGAGCCTCTTTTAGAATCATCATTACCTCTTGTGCGGTTGACTTTAGAAAAATCATTGTTAAATCCCAACTCACAAATGATTCAATTTTGCGCTTCGGCACTTTTCCGATTCTTGCGAAAGGATCACGACGGCGCAATAAAAATTATTCATCAATTTCTTGATTCTGAAAACAAAAATCTGCATGTTGCCGTCGCTAGAGGTTATTTTAATTTTGATATTGATGGTTTACAAAATCAAGAAATTGATATTAATATATTAACTAGACTCCTTTCTAGTGATGATTTCCATACTATTTTTTCGGCTGTTTCTTTAGTAAGATGCCTTGTAAACAAGAACCAATCCATAGGATTAAATCTTTTGAAAAAAATTAAGATTGGGGAATCATCAAGAATTGCTGACTGTGTATTAAGTATTTTTGCAGATAATAAGGAAGAAACTTTTAATATTTTGACTGAAGAAGATATTGATTTTTTTCTCACTCAGCTTATCCATATCCCAGAACTAGAAGGATATTCGGTTGAAACTTTTTTAGCTAATGCATCAAAATATCATCCTGTACGGACTACCCAGTTTTTTATGGATCGCGTTGAAATAGCTGAGAATAAAAAAAACTGGCGTTATCGTCCTTCGAATTATGGCCCTTATCTTCATGTTCCTTTATGTTTTCGAGAGTCACCTGGATTTAGAGATATTTTTGAGAAGTTGATGAGATGGATGAGTTCACACAAAAGTAGTAATATCATTTTTTATCAGAATGCTAGTGAGCTTTTTAATGTAATAGTTGGTGTACTGGATCATGAAGTTATGGGTTTGTTAAATGAATGGTTAGATAAAATATCAAGCATTTCCAACTTTAAAGTTATTTCATACATACTCAGCAAAGCATCTAATA